>OJRI01001234.1_pt1 | contig 14191 bp, 18 predicted proteins | sample 1599151 | NCBI WGS metagenome assembly OJRI01 (sample SAMN03922457, study PRJEB24848) | human gut metagenome | isolation source: stool sample | host: Homo sapiens | place: Germany | collected 2009-11
GGTCTGAAGTTGCCGACAAATCCAATGCAGCATCAAAATCACAGCAGCGTACCTCTTCTGTAGTAAAACAGAAGCCTGTAAAGATTGAAAAGTCTAAACGTGAATTTTATGTAAGCAAAAATTTGTCTGACTTCAATCCTGAGGATCTCATTCCGAAGTAAGAGGCGTTTTCACCACTAAATCCACAAAATGAAGCACCACTAAAATCCACGTCTATTCTATAGACAACCACTATCTCCACGTCTGCAAAGACGAAAATCCAACCAATTTTCTTAACCCGAAGTGTGGGCTGCTCCTTGCCGGAGCGGTAAGGGGCGGCTCATGCTTCAAAAAATGTAACAAAGACATGAAAAAAATTCGTAAATCTTTCTGCGACAAGTTCGCAACCCTGAACGGTAAGTTCAACAACTTCAAGACCCGTCTCACTCTCGTTCTCCTTACCGGAATTCTCTCCGGACTCCGTGCAGCCGCTGCCGGTAACGGTCTGAGTGGCATCAATGAAGCCACTACGATGGTAACAAGTTACTTTGACCCAGGTACTAAGCTGGTGTATGCCATCGGTGCCGTGGTGGGTCTAATCGGCGGTATCAAGGTATATTCCAAATGGTCGTCAGGCGACCCCGACACCAGCAAGACTGCTGCCTCTTGGTTCGGTGCCTGCATCTTCCTGATTGTTGCCGCTACCATTCTCCGCTCATTCTTCCTCTAATGGCCGAGTATCAGATTAACAAGGGCATCGGCAGAAGCGTGGAGTACAAGGGATTGAAAGCCCAGTATCTGTTCATCTTCGCCGGCGGATTGCTTGCCATGTTCGTGGTGTTCGTCATCATGTATATCATCGGCATATCGCAATGGATCTGCATCGGCTTCGGAGTGACTGCGACCTCAATCCTTGTCTGGCTCACCTTCCACCTCAATGCCAAGTATGGCGAACACGGTCTGATGAAACTATCGGCTGTGAAATATCACCCCCGGTATATCATCAACCGACTTCGTCTCACCCGACTAATAAAGAGCAAAAAATGAGAAACACACTGAAAGCGACAACACTGGAGTCAAAACTCCCGCTGCTTGCGGTGGAACATGGTTGCATCATCTCAAAGGACGCGGACGTCACCGTGGCCTTTGAGGTGAGCCTCCCGGAACTTTTCACCGTAACATCCGCAGAATACGAGGCTATGCACGCCGCTTGGTGCAAGGCAATCAAGGTGTTGCCACACTATTCGGTGGTGCATAAGCAGGACTGGTTCGTCAGCGAGACCTACAAGCCGGAACTTCAGAAGGAGGATTTGAGTTTCCTCGACCGCTCGTTTGAGCGGCACTTCAACGAGCGCCCATATCTCGCCCAAAAGTGTTACCTGTTCCTTACCAAAACTACCAAGGAAAGGATGCGCCAGCAGAGCAACTTCTCCACTCTCTGCCGTGGGCGACTCACCCCGAAGGAGTTGAATCACGAGATGGTCGTGAAGTTCATGGAGTCCGTTGAGCAGTTCGAGCGAATCATCAATGACACCGGCTATGTCAAGTTAAGGCGATTTTCCGATGATGAAATTGTCGGAACGGAAAACTCCTCCGGTCTGATTGAGCGTTACCTATCTCTTTCAATAGGCGATGTAAATTGCCTTGAGGACATTGACCTCTCGGCAAAGGAAATGCGTATTGGAGACAAAATGCTTTGCCTACATACACTCTCCGACACCGAAGACCTGCCCGGCAAAGTCAGCACTGACAATCGCTATGAGCGACTTTCGACTGATAGGTCAGACTGTAGGCTGAGTTTTGCAAGTCCAGTCGGGCTATTACTCCCTTGCAATCATATATACAACCAGTATATTCTGATTGACGACCCGGATGAAAACCTGACAAGATTTGAGAAGACGGCCCGCAACATGAACTCCCTCTCCAAGTATAGCCGAAGCAATGCCATTAACAAGGAATGGATTGACCAATATTTGAATGAGGCTCACTCATACAGCCTTATATCGGTACGCTGTCACTGCAATATCATGGCTTGGTCGGATGATGCTGAGGAGCTGCGACGCATCAAGAACGATGTCGGTAGCCAGTTGGCGACAATGGGTTGTATGCCAAGACACAATACCATCGACTGCCCGACATTGTTCTGGTCAGGTATCCCCGGAAATGAAGCCGACTTCCCGGCGGAGGAAAGTTTCTATACTTTCATCGAACCAGCTGTTTGCTTCTTCACTGCGGAGACCAACTATCGCTCATCTTTATCTCCTTTCGGAATAAAGATGGTGGACAGGCTTACAGGGAAGCCGGTGCATCTCGACATCTCCGATGAACCGATGAAGCGTGGCATAACCACCAACCGCAACAAGTTCATCTTGGGCCCATCCGGTAGCGGTAAGTCTTTCTTCACCAGCCATTTGGTCAGACAATATTATGAGCAAGGCTCGCATATCTTGCTGATTGACACTGGAAATTCCTATGAGGGTTTATGTAATCTGATTAGGAGCAGGACGCATGGCGATGATGGCGTTTATTACACCTACACTGAGGATAACCCCATATCATTCAATCCATTTTGGACGGACGATGGCATCTTCGATGTAGAAAAGAAGGACTCAATCAAGACGCTGCTTCCGACTCTCTGGAAATCTGAAGATGACAGGGTGACTAAGACCGAATCAGGCGAACTTGGCTCTGCATTGTCAATGTTCCTCGATAAGATGGCTAAGGACAAGAATATCGTTCCCTGCTTCAACAGCTTCTATGAGTTCATGCGTGACGATTACCGGGCAGAAATGGCCAACCGTCCGATACCCATCTACAAGCAGGACTTCGACATTGACAATTTCCTCACGACCCTTCGCCAGTATTACCACGGCGGACGCTTCGACTTCCTTCTCAACTCGAAAGAGAACATAGATTTGCTCAACAAGCGGTTTGTAGTATTCGAGATTGATGCTATCCGCGACAATAAAGACCTGTTCCCAGTAGTGACAATCATCATCATGGAAGCCTTCATCAACAAGATGCGACGGTTGAAAGGTATCCGCAAGATGCTAATCTGCGAGGAAGCATGGAAAGCGTTGTCAACGGCAAATATGGCTGAGTATATGCGCTATATGTTCAAGACCGTCCGCAAATACTTCGGCGAGGCTGTGGTGGTGACGCAGGAGGTTGACGACATCATCTCCAGTCCGATTGTCAAGGAGACCATCATCAACAACTCCGACTGCAAAATCCTCTTGGATCAGCGTAAGTATATGAACCGCTTCGACCAGATACAGGAACTGCTCGGCTTGACCGACAAGGAAAAGGCGCAGATTCTCAGTATCAACATGGCAAATAATCCAAGCCGACTATATAAGGAGGTATGAATTGGATTAGGCGGCACTCAATCCGCAGTCTATGCCACAGAGGTGTCCGGCGAGGAATATTTTTGCTACACCACTGAGGAAACGGAAAAGGTTGAAGTCCAACGGTTAGCGGCTAAACTCGGCGGCAATCTTGAAATGGCTATCCGACTGATGGCGCAGCAAAGAAGGGAGGGTGCGAAATGAAGATACCGAAAGTATTCCACCCCTTTCTCGGAGTGTTGACCGGGACAATCCTGTTCCTTGCCGGAATCGCGCTGCTGTCGGTGGTGTTCGTCGGGATGGTCAAGGCGATTGAGTATGCCAAGCCCTTTTTCTTGGAGGTAATATCGAATATTCATCTTGAAGAATGGTTGCCGCTATGAAAGTCCTGAAAATCCTGATGGCGATAGTCTTCGGACTCGCCGCCGGCCTTGTAGCCGTGATAACGTTCCCCCTGCTCCTTTTCGGAGTAACAGCAAGAATCATCGTGGGCATGGCCCACAAAATCAAATAATCACTTAAATCCACTTAAAATTATGATTGATGAAGAATTAAAAAAGAAGTTTTCGGACACAGCGTCCAAACTCAACGACTTCATAGATGAGGTCGATCCAGTACACATCTCAGAGGAATACATCACAGATGATGTTCGTCCCAAAATATGCGGCGGTTGCTTGCATGATGCAACGGGACTGGATGTATATATCTTCCATCGCTGTGATTTCTACGAAGTTCGTATAACAAAGTATCGTCGCCATTGGTGGCAACCTCGAAAGAAAGAACTTGGGTACTATCTCCTCATCGGTTATCCAAGTGCATACGACTCCCATCTCTGCTATTTCCATGATGGAAAAAAAGAGATTGTTATCGGATATAACGAGCGTCTCGATGAAATTGTATTGTCACCTCTTGGGCTTACGCTTTCACGCTCCACCATCAAAGCGATTGACAATTTCAATGAGACCCGTAAAATGGATCCTAACCAGCGAGAGATGTACATGGATATGGAAGACCAAATCTTTAAGAAGGGATATGTTGATTGTGCAAATTCTGAACTTATCGACATTCTCAAAAAAGTACAGTAACCACCACTTAAAATCCACTTAAAATGAAGCAATTAAAATTTCTCATTCCGCTTGTCGCCATTTGCCTGTTCCTCGGAACGGGCAACGCGAAAGCCCAGTGGACGGTAATCGACCCGTCCAACATCGCGCAGAGTATTGTAAACTCCTCAAAGTCACTCGTTCAGGAGTCAACGACCGCCCAGAACATGATCAACAACTTTCAGGAGACGGTCAAGATTTACCAGCAGGCCAAGAAGTATTACGATGCCCTACAAGCCGTCAACAATCTCGTCCGTGATGCCCGAAAGGTGCAGCAGACAGTGCTGATGCTCGGTGACATCTCCGGCTACTACGTCAACAACTACAAGAAAATGCTGACGGACCCAAATTATACGTCAGCGGAGTTGTCGGCAATAGCATCGGGTTATACCCGAATCCTTGAAGATGCCACCGGTGTGCTGAATGACCTGAAGCAGGTGGTGAATATCACAACGCTCTCCATGACAGACAAGGACAGAATGGATGTTGTTGATGACTGCTACAGGGAGATGAAGCGGCTGCGCAACCTCACGGCCTACTTCACCAACAAGAACATCTCAGTGTCGTACCTCAGAGCCAAGAAAAAGGCTGACACCCAAAGGGTAATCAACCTCTACGGCGACGGTTCTGAAAAATACTGGTAGCCTATGTTGTGCGCGATAGATTTTTCAAACCTGCACACCATTCTCCGCTCACTCTATGACGAGATGATGCCGCTGTGCAGCGAGATGTCGGGAGTGGCGCAAGGGATAGCCGGATTGGGAGCGTTGTTCTACGTCGCCTACCGCATCTGGCAGTCGCTCGCAAGAGCCGAACCCATCGACGTGTTTCCTCTCCTGCGACCATTCGTGATAGGCTTCTGCATAATGTTCTTCCCGACGGTGGTTCTTGGCACTATCAACTCTGTGATGTCTCCGATAGTCCAAGGCACGGCCTCAATGCTGGAGGGTCAGACCCTCGACATGCAGAAATACCGTGAGCAAAAGGACAAGCTGGAATATGAGCAGATGATGAAAGACCCGTCAACCGCCTATCTCGTTGACGATGCCGAATTTGACAGGCAGATAGACGAGTTGGGCGTGACGGAAATCGGCACCGCAGCCGGTATGTATATAGAAAGAGGTATGTACAAGGTAAAGAAGGCAATCCAGAATTTCTTCAGGGAACTATTGGAGATGCTTTTCCAAGCGGCCTCGCTCACGATAGACACGATAAGGACATTCTTCCTGATAGTGCTGGCGATACTGGGGCCGATAGCCTTTGCAATCTCCGTCTGGGACGGTTTTCAGAACACGCTCGTCCAATGGATCTGCCGCTACATTCAGACCTACTTGTGGTTGCCTGTGGCAGACCTGTTCTCCACAATCCTTGCCAAGATTCAGGTGCTGATGCTCCAGAATGATATTTCGGAACTGACTAATAATCCGAATGTTGACCTCGACGGGAGCAACACCGCTTACACGGTCTTCATGATCATTGGCATCATAGGATACTTCACTATCCCGACCGTTGCCGGGTGGATTATCCAAGCCGGAGGCATGGGCAGCTACAACCGTTCAATCAACAGCACTGCCATGACTGGCGGACGCTGGGCCGGTTCAATCGCCGGTGGAGTTGCGGGCAATGTTGTCGGCAGAGCAGGAAAACTCTTGAAATAAGTTTATTTAAGTCAAAAGTCGGAGTGATGAGTGACGAGGTAATTCACATTTTCCGACACTCGTCCGTGGGGGCTACTTCGTAACTCGTCACTCTGACATAAAACCTAAGAATGAATGGAATTTAAATCATTAAAAAACATCGAAACCTCCTTTCGCCAGATACGGCTTTTCGGCATTGTCTTCGTGACGCTCTGTGCCGTGATTGCGATAACGTCGGTGGTGGTGTCGCTCAACTTCGCCGAAAAGCAGCGCGAGAAGATTTATGTCCTTGACAACGGCAAGAGCCTGATGCTGGCTCTGAGTCAGGATATGGAGCAGAACCGTCCGGCTGAGGCGCGTGAACACGTCCGACGCTTCCACGAACTCTTCTTCACCCTCTCGCCCGACAAGTCGGCGATTGAGCATAACATCAACCGTGCCATGTCACTGGCCGACAAAAGCGCCTACAACTATTACACTGACTATGTTGAGAAAGGCTACTACAACCGCATCATAGCCGGTAACATATCGCAGGTGCTTCAGGTTGACAGTATCGTCTGCAACTTCGACGATTACCCTTACAACGTGAGGACGTATGCCCGGCAGATGATTATCCGACAGAGCAACGTCACCGAAAGGTCGCTCATCACGAATTGCCGATTGGTCAACACCAACCGCTCGGACGACAACCCCAACGGCTTCATGATTGAGGGTCTGACGATACTGGAGAACAAGGACTTGGTAACAACCAAGCGCACTCTATCCCAATAATTCACTAAATCCCAAATTAAAATGAAACTGAAACAGAAAATTCAAAACCTCGTGTCACCCTTATATAATAAGGTGTGGCACGGCCCGAAAGGGCGGCTCACCGCAAAACTCAAGAAGGCGTGTGATGACTTGCCCCGAAACCAACGGCTGATGGTGGTAACCATCCTTCTGTCGGTGTTTATCCTGACTGCCTTCTTTGTCTTCGGCAATGCCTGTTACAAGATGGGCGCACGTCAGGCTCACCATGAGTTTGAGATTGAACATATTCAGTCGATTGAGCTTCCCAACCAAGACAAGTTGGATGCTATAAAGTTAAAGCTGGACTCTACCTATGATGAACTGGAAGAGGCCGAATTAGTTGAACCCTTTGATTCTTCTATCTATGAAAGTGCTCGATGATCTCAAGGCGAAATTCGCTCCGAAGACCCCAGCGGAACGTGAGCGATTGAAAAAGATTGCCGTCTATACCGTACTCTGTCTTTCATGCCTTGTCTGCATCTGGCTCATCTTCGCTCCAAGTGGCGATGATGAAGCACAAGCCGGAAAAGCCAACATGGAGCTCCCCGAACAGACTTCGGAGGGTATGCCGGAAACCAAGATGAAGGCATACGAACAGGAGGCTATGAACGCTGAAAAACAACGTCAGGATTCCACAGTGTTGGCTCTTGCCGAACAGTTGGATTCTACATCCCAAACTCCGGTGCAATCCGAAGTGGATGAGATACAGAACTCAGCGGCTGCTTATCAAGCAGCTCAGGCTTCGCTGAATGAGTTCTACATCCCCGAAACCTCAGAGGCAGAATTGCAGGTGGCTGAGTTACAGGCAAGGATTGACGAACTGGAGTCTGCCAATGCCGCTGCCCAACAGCAAGCCCAACCCAATGAGATGGAATTGATCGAAAGGTCTTACCAACTCGCCGCCCAATACATGGGCAACGGAGCACAGACTGCGGCTTCCGTACAAGTTGAGGAGAAGGGCAAACGGGATGTTCAGCCGGTGGCGCAGGTGGTCAACAATGTCGTCTCCACTCTGAGCAACGCCCAGACTGCAAGAGGCTTCTATACCTCCGTAGGCACGATGAAGGCAGTCAGCAAAAACACCATCAGTGCGGTCGTGGCAGGTGACCAAACAATCTCCAATGGACAGTCGGTAAAACTCAGGCTCACCGAACCAATGTGGGTAGGTAGCAGACTGATACCACGCAACACTATCGTAGTTGGCTCCGGAAGGATCAATGGCGAAAGGTTGGAAATTGAAATTACCTCCATAGAGTCCGAAGGCTCTGTTTATGAGGTGGGATTGCAAGTCTATGACTCCGACGGCCAGGAGGGTATCAACATCCCCAACTCCATGGAGACCGAGGCATTGCAGGAAATCGGTGCCAATATGGGCTCGACCGTGGGCAGTTCCATAAATATCTCCACCGATGCAGGGGCGCAGATTGTGTCCGATGTGGGCCGTGGACTGCTCAACGGCGTAAGTCAGTACCTCACGAAGAAAGTGCGTGAGGTAAAGGTCAAACTAAAGGCAAACTACCGGGTGATGCTTCATCAGCCGGAACAAAAATAAATTTTTATCACCACTAAATTTTATCCAAAATGAAACTGAAAACAATTATTCTCTCAGCCGTAGCCATGATTGGCTTGGCAACCCCGGTCTTTGCTAAGACCACAAAAAACACCGATGTCAACGTGTCTTCCGACACTGAAACCACTACCGCTCCTGCCGAACATGACCTGAAGGTCTATGGCAGCAACTACACCGACAGCGACAAGTTCGAGGGTCTTACCCGAAAGGTCGGTTTCGACCGCATGATTCCCCCTCATGCACTGGAGGTTAGTTACGACAAGACTACGCATATCATCTTCCCCAGCGAGATAGTTTATGTTGACCTCGGTAATGAAAACCTTGTGGCCGGACTTGCCGACGGTGCGAAGAACGTATTGCGCGTTAAATCAGCGTTCAAGTCGTTCAAGACTGAGACAAACCTTTCTGTGATAACCGATGACGGGTGCTTCTTCACATTCAACGTGAAATTCGCCAAGGAGCCGCTGCTTCTCAACATCGAGATGACTGACTTTATCCACGATGGGGAGGCTGTAAACCGACCCAACAATGCTCAGGAGATATACTTGGAGCGTCTCGGTCAGGAATCGCCGATGCTTGTGAAGCTCATTATGAAGTCAATCTACAAGCAGAACAAACGCGAGATTAAGCACATTGGATCCAAACGTTTCGGGGTCCAGTTCCTGCTTAAATCCATCTACACCAACAATGGGCTTCTCTACTTCCACACTGAGTTGAAGAACACTTCCAATATCGCTTTCGACATTGATTATGTGTCGTTCAAAATTGTGGATAAGAAGGTTATTAAGCGGACTGCAATGCAGGAAACTGTACTTGAACCGCTCCGTGCCCAGAATTATGTGACGGTGGTACATGGCAAATCTTCCGAAAGAACTGTCTTCGCTCTGGAGAAATTCACCATTCCCGACGACAAGCAGCTCGTCATTGAGATTGCCGAAAAGGAAGGCGGTCGTCATCAGTCCTTTGTGGTGGATAACGAGGACATAGTGAGAGCCAACGTAATTGATGAACTTTCAATCCAGTAGCCCTATGAAAAAAGCTATGTTAATCTTCGTTGCCATGCTTGCCCTGTTTTCAGGGCAGGCAATGGCCCAGCGAACACTTCCCGGCATGAAGTCGGTGGAAGTAAAGGCGAGTATGGTTGATGGGTTCTACACAGGCAACTCTCGCAACTGTGGTTATTCTTTCGGTGTCTATTACTCCATATTCAAAGGCAACAATGCGCATGAGTGGGTATTCGGAGGTGAATATCTCCAGACTTATAAGTCCTACGGCGAGAAAGGTAGAATCCCCGTTGCAGATTTTACCGCTGAAGCAGGATATAACCTCCACCTTATCAGCGACTACTCGCAGACATTCCACCTCTATGCAGGTGTCTCAGCACTTGCCGGATATGAGACAGTGAACTGGGGCGAGTCGGTACTGAAAGACGGAGCTACCCTCAACAGTGGCGATGCCTTCATCTATGGTGGAGCAGTCAATGTTCAGGCAGATTTCTATCTCAGTGACAATTTCGCTCTCGGTGTGAATCTCAAAGAGCGGTTTGTATTCGGGAATGACACAGGCCATTTCAGATTTAGCTATGGACTTACCGCAAAATACACATTCTGAGCCTATGAGATACACGAAAAATGATATTCCAAGGATGCCGATTACGGCATTCTTGGATGCCCTCGGCGAGAAACCTGTCAAGGCTTTCGATGACATGAAGCTCTATTATGCACCTTACCGCGATGATACCGAACCGATGTTCGTTGTCGATACAAAGACCAACTCTTGGTATGACCATGCCACCGATGAGTCGGGCAATCTGAAGGATCTGGCCGAACTCACGGCACGGGGCGACCACCGCAATGACATTCCCAGCTACATCGTAAAGATGATGAACGAGAATGAGATTGCCAAGGAGATGCTTACACAGCACGCCATTGACCCTCAGGTTATTCACCTCGATGTTGCGAAAATCCCCTTGACGGATTTTATGAAAGCGTTGGGTCAGGAACATCCGGTGGCTGCTGATGGTGATTTGAGAATCTATAATTCTCCTTATGACCTTTCATCGAAAGGCACGATGGTTATCAATATCCGCACCAATCTGTGGCGAGATACAAAATCGGGTGCCAACGGTGGAATCTACGATTTGGCGTATGAGTTGACCGGGTGTGCCAACAAGTCGGAACTCAACCGCTACATCGCCGGAGAGATGGATTATTTCCAGAAGCAGAACCATCAGGGCGAAAAAGACGAGAACAGTCAATCACACAAAAAGATGCGCCTATGAACATTGACGAAATCAGAAACATCCCGCTGGTTGACTTTCTCAATCACTTGGGCTACCAGCCGACAGGCAGAGACAGCAAGGGACTCTGGTTTTACGCTCCCTATCGCTCTGAGCGTAAACCATCGTTCCATGTCAATCCTAATCGCCAGATTTGGTTTGACTTCGGGACGGGCGCCGGGGGTGATATTTTTTCACTTGCCGGAGCAATGTCCGGCACAACGGACTTTGTGAGGCAAGCCGCGTTCATCGCTGGAAAAATGTCGCTTCCGTGCGAGAAACCATATAAACCGATGCCATTCAAGGAAGAACCGACATTTGAGAATGTCGAAATCTCCAGTTTGGAATCACCCTCGTTGCTCGGCTATCTCCGCAATCGTGGGATACCGCGAGACATTGCACAGCAATATTGCGTTCAGGTGGACTATACCCTGCATGGCAAAACTTACTATGCCATTGGTTTTGAGAACAATGTTCACGGATATGAGCTTCGCTCGCCCTCGTTCAAGGGTTCATTTCCACCTAAAAACATTACCCATGTCGCCAACGGCAACCCACGATGCAATGTCTTTGAGGGATTCATCGACTTCCTTTCGGCTGAAAGGCTCGGCTACAATGACGGCAACGACACCATCGTGTTGAATTCGGTCGCCAATGTAAATAAAGCACTGCCTCCGCTCTCAGATTACAGCGTCATAAGCTGTTATCTCGACAATGACGATGCCGGACGAAATTGCCTCGCCAAATTGCAGAAAGAACTTGATGACAAGGTAATGGACAAGTCGGCACTATATCCTGATCACAAGGATCTGAACGATTATCTTGTGTCAATAACCCCAAAAAGAACAAACAAATTAAAATTCTGAAAAACAATGAAAGAAATAATGAATAGAATAGGCGAAATCCGCCTTACTCCCATCCGATTCTTCGGATTCTGGGCAATCTTTTTTGCCCTCGTGTTTACCCTCTGCTCATGCGAGGAGGACCTCGACGTTCAGCAGTCCTATCCCTTTGATGTGGAGGTGATGCCATACGGCGATAAAATCGCAAATGGCGAGACCGTCGAACTGCGTTTTGAGATAATTCCCGAAGGGAACTACTCAAACACCCTCTACACCATCCGCTACTTCCAGTTTGAAGGAGAAGGCACACTCCAGCTTGTCGGTGGTCCGACACTCGTCAATAACGACCGCGTTATCCTCGACAACAAGGTCTTCCGCCTCAACTACACCGCCAAATCAGCAGACTCCCATGAATTTACCGTCTATATCGAAGACAACTGGGGAACCCGTTGGGAGCAATCCTTTGAGTTCAACAACGAAGACGATGATGACGGCACCGGTAGCGGCATCGGCACAATCGTCGGCCCGATAACCCCGATATTAGTAACCTCAAACGACTGAAGCCATGAAAAAACTCCTGATAATTCTCGTGGCATTGTTCTCCATCGTGGGAACAATGCCCGGCCTCGCCGCCCCGCGCCGAACTGCCCCCGCAAGGGAGCAGACAACAAAACGAAACATAATGGAACTCCCTCTATTCGAGCGAGCTATCCTAATAATCAAGAAGTATGAGACTCTACCCCAACTTCGCCATCTTCCGTACACCGGGTATGGTCATAGAATCTGGCCGGGCGAGAACCTCCCTCGACACAGAGCCTTGACAGAGCGAGAAGCCGATTCGCTCCTGCGCAAAGACTTCGCCAAACTCTGCGCCATGTATTCCCATCTCGGCAAAGACTCGGTGTTGGCAGCAGCCCTTGCCTATAACATCGGCCCCGGCGCAGTCAACAAATCCACCTTCTACAAAAAGCTTCGCCGAGGCGACCGCAACATCTTCCGCGACTACACCTCCCACTGCCACTATCGCGGCAAATTCCATAAAGGATTGTATTCCAGACGTTGTGCTGAAATAGTCGCTTTGTTCATATCCTAAATTGAAGTCTATGCGAGATTGAGAAATCAATTTGGCATAGACTTTTATTTTATCCCCATTCATCGGAATCAAACCATGAAAGAAGTTCAAATCCCTCGTCAGGGTCGAAATATAAAATTTCGTTAGGTTCATTCCAGAACTTATCTCCTTCGCGATGAAACACTGCCGCGAGTTTTGTACCCTTACTATCTTTCAGTCCCCACAATCCATTTTCGGATTGGTAAAGTTGAAACGGAGGATTGTCGTTACCATAATAATTATTCATAACTCAATTAAGTTAGGTTTTTGGAGATTAGTGTAATCGCCATTCATGATTGCTCCGTTTGAGAAGATGATGCCATGTTGGATTGTAATGCCATGGTTGGCATGGATATGGCCGACAAGGTGCAGTCGGGGTTGCGCCTCCATTACTTTCTTGAGGAGTTGTTCATCGCCATAGTTGATGTTGTCATCGAAATCAAGTATGCCGTATGCCGGCGAATGGGTTATCAGCACATCGGTGTTATCGGGGATTCGTTCAATATTGTGCCATTGCCTATCGGTGACGCAATCGCCCATAAACATTGGTACTCCATAGAATTTCACACCGTCAATCTCTACCCCGGAGTTGCAGAGATAATGCACGTTGGAGTCAAGTCCATCTATGGTTGCTCCATACAGACAATCATCATGGTTGCCGCAGATGAAAATTTTATGGGCATATGGCTGGTCACAGAACCAATTGAGGAAATCCAAAGCCTCCTGCTCAGATCCGGTCATTGTGAAGTCGCCGGAATGTACCAATACATCCGCTTCGGGTAGCTCATTGAGCCGGAGGTGACAACCGTGCGTGTCTGATAGGTGTAAAATCTTCATTAAATATTTCCTGATTCGATTGCTTTCAATGCTGCCATATCAGAGTAGTGAAAAGCTGTTGCAAAGTTTATATCGGCGTAGAGTTTCAAAAGGTCATCATTATGAAGTACGATAGACGGGATACTTTTCAATCTGTCAATCACTTCCTTTGCTTTGGCAACTTTATTTTCACCTTCAAAATAGAAAGGAATAGTGACAATAGCAGAAAGGTTCAGGACTGTAATGTAATCGGTTCCAGTCTTGCCACCCAAACCTGCAAGTACGTAGATTTTTTCGAGCCCATTGAAATCCTCCTTCGAAATAGTAGTTTTAGTTAGGTCAACCGTTTGATACCCCTTTATTGAAAGTTCCGCCAGTCTTGATTGGTCAGAGTCGGCAAAAAGGTATGAAGCCTCAGATACCCAATGTACCGAAGCTTCTCTCATTATGGTCTCAGCCATATTACAACCGGCTCCTCCGATTGCAAGAATCATTGTTTTGCTCATAACATTATAAGTTTATTATTTGGAGCAAAATTAGTACCATAGTGTATCAGATTTCGATACAGCACACACAAATCTAAAGACCATAAAATGTTTTTACCCTTTCATCTAACCATGTCGGATTATCTTTCATGACATTCTGATAGGTTAAGACTGATGGTAGAATTTCAATCCTCTTATTATTCTTTTCTCCCTTGTGCCCATAATCCATATCCC
>OJRI01001245.1_pt1 | contig 14071 bp, 6 predicted proteins | sample 1599151 | NCBI WGS metagenome assembly OJRI01 (sample SAMN03922457, study PRJEB24848) | human gut metagenome | isolation source: stool sample | host: Homo sapiens | place: Germany | collected 2009-11
AACGGCTACATCTACAAGGGCACCCAGCAGGTGGCGATTAGCCCGTCCACCGGCCGCACTCTGCCCGACCGCTACATCGAGGGCGAGTGCCCGATTTGCCACGCCGAAGGTGCGCGTGGCGACCAGTGCGACGCCTGCGGCAACGAGCTCGACCCGGACGAGCTCATCAACCCCGTCTCCAAGATTAACGGCGAAACCCCGCGCTTCGAGCAGACCGAGCACTACTTCCTCGACCTGCCGGCGCTCGCCGAAGCCAACAAGGCATGGCTGGAGACCCGCAAGGGCTGGCGTACCAACGTCATCAACTTCTCGCTCGGCCTGTTCAAGGAGGTCAAGCCGCGCGCCATCACCCGTGACATCGACTGGGGTATCCCGGTGCCGGTGAAGGGCTGGATTGACAACCCGAACAAGAAGCTGTACGTGTGGTTCGACGCCGTGATCGGCTACCTGTCGGCCTCCATCGAATGGGCCCGCCGCCAGGGCGACCCGGAGAAGTGGCGCGAATGGTGGAACGACCCGAGCTGCCCGGCCTACTACTTCATGGGAAAGGACAACATCACCTTCCACTCCCAGATCTGGCCGTCCGAAATGCTGGCGTACAACGGCAAGGGCTCCAAGGGCGGCGAAACCGGCCCGATGGGTCCGCTCAACCTGCCTGAGCAGGTGGTGGCCAGCGAGTTCATGACCATGGAAGGCAAGAAGTTCAGCTCCTCCCGCGGCATCGTGATCTACGTCAAGGACATCCTCGCCCGCTACCCCGTGGATGCCGTGCGCTACTACATTTCCGTGGCCGGCCCCGAATCCTCGGATTCCGACTTCACGTGGGCCGAGTTCGTGCGCCACAACAACGAGGAGCTCGCCTCCTCGTGGGGCAACCTGGTGAACCGCGTGGCCAACCTCATCAACAAGAACTTCGGCGAGATTCCGCCGCTGGACGAGGATTCGATGACCAACGAAGACCGTGGCCTTCTGGAAGAGGCTTCCGCCGCGTTCGACGTGGTCGGCTCCTCCATCGAAACCCACCACCAGAAGCACGCCCTGTCCGAGGCGATGCGTGTGGTCGGCGACATCAACAAGTACATTTCCGCCACCGAACCGTGGAAGATTAAGGACGACCAGGCTCGTCTCGGCACCGTGCTGCACGTGGCCGCTCAGGCCGTGTCTGACGCGAACCACCTGCTCGCGCCGTTCCTGCCGCACTCCGCACAGAAGGTGTGGGAGGCGCTCGGCGGCACCGGCACCTTCTCGCCGCTGCCTGAGCTCAAGGAAGTCGAGGATCTCGACAAGCCCGGCTTCACGTACCCGATCATCACCGGCGATTACGAGCTCGGTGTGAACGTGCACCCGTGGAAGAGCGAGGCAATCGAGGTCGGCGCCATGGTGCCTAAGCCCGCACCGATCTTCGCCAAGATTCCGACCGAGGCCGTGGAAGAGGAGCTGGCTCGCTTCGATGAAGCGTTGGCTGCTCGCCGTGCCGCCGAAGCCGAACGTCTGGCCGCCGAGAAGGCCAAGCTCGCCGCCGAGTGATTCGGCATTGCTAGCTCGAAGCTGACGGGCCACCTCGCACATGAAGTGTTGCGGGGTGGCCCGTTGCCGTATGTGCGGCCTAGCCCCGACAATGCGAGGCCGGTTGTCGGCGGGCGTCACAAATTCGTCACACTCCGCCAAGACTTTTCCCAGACAAGCACATCAATTCGCCAAGCATGGAGCGGTTATATAGAAGATGTCAACGGAATGAAGTTCATACCGGTGGCGAGGTTCTTCGAACCCCATAACTGAACCCTTCTTCTCTCTTCTCTCTCACCCGGCGGCCCCCTCCGCCGGGTTTCTTTTTTTTTAATGCTGGGAATGCCATGGGCCGCATATTGAAAAAAGGATTATGGCAGAGTGTTGTCTGTTTGCAATAAGGCATTGCTGTTCTAGAAAATAACAAAGAAGGGGGGACTGATGATGTATACCGTCACATTTTCGGGCAACCTGACTCAAGCGGAATCGGCCTTGGTCAAGCGAGGCGCCATACAGATCGCCGCGTTGCTGGCCGCAAAAATCACTGGCCGCGGACTCATCATCAACGACGGTGACACCGAATACTCATGGGATTTCATCCTGGTCGATGCCAGCAGCGATGAGCGGCACACCTTTGACGAGAGGCTATTGCGGATGCTGTCCGACTACATCCACGCCGGTTTCCCCGATGCCGTGATCCGCCACGCCAAGCACGAGGCTCCAAAGCTCGGCAAATAATATTGGTCGCGTGGTGAGTCCCATACTTCCGTCGGAATATCGCTATCGCGGTATGGTCGCATGCCTGTTAAGCATTGAAGCATCTTATCTATGCGCAGTCGGTGTCCCGGTGGTGACGGCAACCGATTGACGTGCGAACCGGGCCAGATTTCGTTGTCCCGGTTCGTGATTTTGGCCTCTTTTTGGGAACCGGGACAGCCCCCTTGTAAACGCCCATTATCCGTAATCCCAAAACCCCGGAATTCCGCCGATGTACGATGGCGAATATTGCACGGTGGGGTGATAGGTGAATGAAATTTTGTCTTGGTTGCTCAAAAAGGGGCGAAATGGAGAACCGGGACAGCGAAATCTGGCCCGGTCCACACATAAATCGATTGACATCGCTACCGGGACATCGGACACGGACACCGAGTCGCGCAGCGTCGGCGCAACATGGATACTGTACGACTTTCGCGATAAACGTTATATTCTTCGTCGCCTCCGCCGGGCGAGCTCATCGAGTGGCGTTGCCGTCAAAGTGAAATCGAATACGGCACCTCGCAATGCCAACTGCCGCCCGACCCGGTAGGCGAGTTCGGCTTGGGATGGCTCATCGGCCATGTTCGCGGCAGTGGCGATGATGACGATCCAATGATGATGTCGCAGCAGTTCGCGCTTGTCGTTGTCCCGCCGCCACTGGTTTTTGTCGGTGCGATGATGATCGCCGTCATATTCGATGGCGACGCGAAATTCGGGCCAAGCGAGATCGAGCGTTATCGGCGCACCGTTGCTGAATGTCGCGCCGGGCACCGTGTAATTTGTCACGGCTGGCGGAAGCCCGTATTTCGTCGTCGCGATGCGGGTCTTTGATTCCATCGGAGAGTCCACGCGGGGCGTAATGAATGCAAGAGCGATCATGCACTTGGATTTTGCGTTGAATTTCGGGAGTTCGGTGACTTGCCGCACGAAGTCCTGATAAATGCCGTCAGCAGTGCGGCCGTTCGCCAGACCCGGCTTGCGGGCGATTGCCGTAAGGATTGCGTCGCCAAGTATGACCAGCGATTCGAGCGATATATGAGCGGCGAGTTGTGCCCAAGTGTGTATCAGATCCAGTGCGTACACATGTTTGTTGATACGCACATTGTGCGCATCGCTCAGCGGCTTCCAGATGTGTGGTGTCGTTGGCGGCACGATGGCACGTATTCGTGTGCGGTGTGAGTCGGAGACGGTATGGAGCTCGGCGGGGTCGATATCGCAATCCTTGGGAAGCGGCACGGATTGCAGTATCAGCGATGTGGTCATGCCGAAGAGCACCGGTTGCCCGAGCTGTTGCGCGGCGTCCGTGCATCGTTTAAGCATTTCCCGCTTACGTTGGGTGAGGGTTTCGCTCATTGCTGGCGACACAGGGCCTGTAATCACAGTTGGCGCGGAACTCGCCATACGTGGTGATGAACGTAGCTCAGGATTGATGGTGCGCGCAGACGCAACGCCCGGTGTGTGGGGCCGGGTCCAGCCGGACGGTTCGTCGTCGAATACGCCGGGCGGTGGAGTGGGCAATATGTCGTTCATGACGCCACCGTAGCGCAGCGGTCACATGCTCGCTATGAAAACCGGGGTATGTGGCTCTAGCTTGCGGGAGATGTGGATAACTCTGTGGATAACTAGTTCGGAACAATTAGCGAGGCCGGAACCTACCGGCAATTGGCCGATGATGACGGCACTTTTGCTCAGCTCAGCCGCGATAGTCTCGAATAGGTGCGGCCGGGCGTACTCGCATAACGTAATGCCCCTTCTCTCTGAACAGAGAGAAGGGGCATTCGAATATATGCTCCCGCCAGCGGAACGTCAGCGGCAGCGGCGGGTGAGGGGCTGCCAGGGATCGAGCTCGACTGGTTCGGTGGTGAGCAGGGCGCGGGTGGCGTCGTCGAGGTATTCCTTGCGGATGATGAGCTCGGTAACGTAGCGGTCGAACCAGGCGTCGGACATGACGTAGTAGCCGTCCTTGCCGGCGTCCTTGCCCCAGCTGTTCTCCACCTTCCAGCGGTTCGGCTTGCCGTCCTCGTCGAGGTTCACGCCGGTGAAGGTCATAGCGTGGTTGCTCGGGCTGTCGCCGTATTCGAGGCCGTGGGCCTTGTCGCCGGTGAATTCGGTGCCGAACAGCTGGTCGACGCGCACCACGGACTGGTCGAAGAAACCGTCCTTGCGCAGGGCGAACTGCGTGCAGTCGCAGGCGAACCAGATCGGGTGGCCGGCGGTGAGCTGGTCAAGCGCGGCCTTCTTGAACACGTCCAGCGGCACGTTGACGAATTCCATATCGCCAGCCTCGGCCACGTTCGCGCTGAAGCGGATGTGGTAGCGCTGGTTGAACGGGCGGTTCTTGAGCGGGGCGTTGGCCAGCGTCACGAAATCGTTGACGTCCACCGGCACGTACTTCTTGTAAAACTCAAGCGGGGTGATGCCGATCTCGCGAATCTGCGGGCGCTCGTCCTTGCCGGTTTTCGGCTTGTCGGACTTGTCCTTATCGCACTTGCAGGCCTTGGCGTCGGATTTGCCCTCGCACTTGCAGGATTCGGCCTTGCCGTCTGCGTCGGCCTCGGCCTTGCACTTGCGAGCCTCGCCCTTCTTATCCTCATCATCATCCTTGGGGCGCGCGAAGAAGTCGAACTTCTCCGGCGGTTCGCCGAGCGCCACGGCGCAGATGCGGTACACGGTGCCCATGTACTCGTCCTTCAACGCACGCAGCTCGTCCTCAGACGCCCCGGCAGCCGAACGGCGGCGCAGCTCGGCCGCGAACTCGCGCAGCTTGGAGTTGAGGTACTGCTTGAAATCGTCGGAATTACGGGAGTTCTCAGACTCCGGGTAGGCGCTCTTGGGCACTAGGCCGTACTTGTTCACCAGTGCAGCGAACATCTGCCACCAGCCACCATCGTCTGCAGGCGACCCATTGATGGCCTCGAACAGACGCGAATCGGTCGCCTCGTCGAGCGTGCGCAGCACGTTCTCCAGATAAGTGTTCGACTTCTCCATCGCGTCCCAGAAGAACAGGTAGGTCTCGGAGAACTCGAAATCCTCAAGATTCCAGCGATGCATGAGTTCGTAACGCAGCGTGTTCAGGGAGGCGAACATCCAGCAACGGCCGGAACGCTCCTGATTGGTGATCGAACCCTGCTTGAGTTCGATGGAGAAGTCGCGCGGCAGCGCACGTACGCCGCGATAGTCGGTGGCCGCCTTGAGCACGCCGGCCGAAACCGCCGCGTCCGCCGCGATCAGGTTGGCGCGGTCTTTGTTGAAGTCTTCGGTGTACGTACGCAGAAGTTCGGGTTTGATGGCCCGTGCGCTGGCGTTTGCTGTCATGATGATTGATCTTCCATTCATGTAGGCGACGTTTGTGGTCCGTCGGTAGTATAAGTCGCCGTGTATTCGTCGGGCGATTCACCGGGCGAAATCGTACGGGCGGATATGCGCCGGCGATTCCACCCCGCCAACGATTTGTCCACCTTGCTGCTCGCGCGGGCGCACGTATCATATGTACCGATACATATTGTTGACGAATGTCGCATAGTCCAAAGGAGTACGTCATGACTTCGCTGCATAGCAAGCCGCTGGCCCTGAAAAACGTCACCGTCACCGATTCGTTCTGGCGCACCGAGCAGGAACTCGTGCGCACGGCTGTGATTCCCTATCAGTGGAACGCCCTGAACGATAACGTCCCCGGCGCGGCCCCCAGCTACTGCATGCACAACTTCAAGGCCGCTGCCGCGCAAAACAAGCGCAAGGATACCCAGGGCAACGCGTTCGTGCCGCCGAAGTACACGTTCCGCGGATTTGAGGCGCTCCCCGAAGACCCGGCCAATCCCGACCCAGACAAGTTCTACGGCTTCGTGTTCCAAGACACCGACTTCTCCAAGTGGGTGGAGGCAGTCGGCTATTCCCTCGCCCATTACCCGGACCCCGCACTGGAACAGACCGCCGACCAAGCCATCGACGTCGTGTGTGCCGCCCAACTCGACAACGGCTATCTGGACACCTGCTACATTCTGAACGACATGGATCGCGCGTTCACCAATCTGCGTGACCATCACGAACTGTACTGCCTCGGCCACCTCGTTGAAGGTGCGGTGGCCTACTACCAGGGCACCGGCAAAGACAAGTTGCTCAAGGCCGCCTGCCGTTTCGCCGATTACGTAGACGAGCGCTTCGGTCGCAAGCCGGGCCAGCTGCGTGGTTACCCCGGTCACGAGATTGCCGAGATGGCTTTGGTGAGGCTGTACGAGGTCACCGGCGAACAGCGGTACCTTGATCTGGCCGAATATTTCGTGACCGAGCGAGGCCGGCAGCCGTACATCTTCGATATTCAGGCAGACGAGAACGCAAAGCGCGACGCCGACGCCAACTACAAACCCAACACGGACCCCAACCGGTACGCCTACCACCAGGCGAACAAGCCGGCCACCGAACAAGACGAAGCCGTAGGCCATGCCGTGCGCGCCGGCTACTTCTACTCCGGTCTGGCGGACGTGGCCCGACTGGCCGACGACCAGGACCTCGCCGATGCGGCCGAGCGGCTCTGGCGCAATATCGTCGATAAGAAACTGTACGTTACCGGCGGCATCGGCGGCACGGTGGACGGCGAGGCATTCTCCTACAACTACGACCTGCCCAACGACTCCGCCTACTCCGAGACCTGCGCCGCGATTTCGCTGGCGTTCTTCGCCCGTCGCATGCTCGAGCTCGCGCCAAAGGCCGAGTACGCGGACGTTATGGAGTCGGCGCTGTACAACACCACGCTGGCCGGCATGGCGCTGGACGGCAAGAGCTTCTTCTACGTGAACCCGCTGGAAGTCAATCCGTATGCCTGCCATAAAGACAGCCGCCTGCGCCACGTCAAGCCGGTGCGTCAGAAGTGGTTCGGCTGCGCATGCTGCCCGCCGAACATCGCCCGCATCGTTGAGTCGGTGCAGGAATATGCCTACACGGTTGCCGAGGATGGCGGTACGCTGTTCACGCACTTGTATATGGGCGGCGTGGCCAAAGCTGAGTTGAATGGTACGGCTGTGGAGCTGGATGTTACGGCGAACCTGCCGTGGCAAGGCGATGGCAAGGCGGTCGTGCGCTTGGGCGGTGATGCTGCTGGCACCTCGGCTCAGGCTCCTGCTCGCTTTACGCTGGCCTTCCGTCTGCCCGGTTGGGTGGGCGATGAGTCCGCTGCTGCCGCCGCGATTACGGCCACGGGCGAGTCTGAGTCTGGGGCCGATAGTTCCCGCGTGACCCGCGAAATTCGCGACGGCTACCTGTATCTGACCGGTGAGTGGCGCGACGGCGACACCGTGACGTTCGACTTCCCGATGCCGGTGCGTATGCTGGCCGCCAACCCGCTGGTGCGCGAGGACGCCGGCAAGGTGGCGTTCGTGCGCGGCCCGATCACCTTCTGCGCCGAGGAAAAAGACAACGGCGCCAACCTGCACCTGCTGCACGCGGATGTGGAGGCACTGCTGGCCGACCCGAGCGCGGCCAAGGTCGAGGAGTTCGACTTCCACGCCGGCGCCAAGGGCATCGACGACAAGGGCCAGGGCGAGGTGGAAGACGTGACCCGCCGCATGGTGAAGCTTGAGGTGCCGGCTTGGCGCGAGCCGTTGCCGGCTGCTGTGGCCGCCGCGGGTGAGGGCGCGGCCGAGGTTCCGGCGTTCGCGCCGCTCTACGCCGTGTACGCGCCGGTCAAGCGCGAGCCCGCCACCGCCACGCTCATCCCGTACTTCGCCTGGGCCAACCGCGGCGAAAACGAAATGACCGTCTGGCTGCGCGGCTGATATTTGCTCTCGGCTACTCTGGTAGCCATGGGCATCACGACATGTCGGCTCGAAGGGCCGGTGGACTTTTACTCGGTCGGGCAGTTTGTGTCCGGACCGGGCTGGCGCCATCTGCGGCGCACCATCGACACCTTCGAGCTGATGTTCGTGCGTCGGGGCGTCCTGCCGATGCGGGTGGGGGAGCAGACCCTGCATATCGAGGCCGGCCAAATCGCACTCTTGCCGCCGAATGTGGAGCATGCGGGCGCCGACATCATCACGTCTGACGTGGACTTCTACTGGATGCATTTCAAATTGCCGGATGCGCGCATGCTCCCCGATGACGCGGGTCTGCCGCAGGACGACCATTGCCTGTTGCTGCCCGATGAACGCACCCTGCCCGACCCCGACCGGCTGGCGGTGATGTGTGGGCAGCTCATCGACATCTATGCGCGATTCGGCCCGTATTCCAACGCTTACTGCGATTACTTCGCCACCGGCCTGCTGCTGGAGGTCAGCGCGCAGGAGCGGCTGAAGGCGGACTTTGCCGCCCATCGTACGCTTGCCGGCTACCGGGGCGACGGCAAGCCCATCACCAGTGCCGACCGCGTCCGGCAGCAACAGGAATGGGCCATGCATGTCGATTCGGCCGGTGCCGCTGGCGATTCGTCCGGCCTGGCGCCGATGCTGGCCATCCGCTCGTGGATTATGGCCAATGCCTTCGACGACATCACCGTGGCCAAAGTGGCCGCGCGCTTCCACTATTCACCCAGCTATCTGACCGCGATGTACCGGCGCGTGTTCGGCGTGGGTGTGGCCGAGCAGATCATCGAATATCGCATCGACCGTGCGCGCGAACTGCTGAGTTCTACCGCTTCCAGCGTGGCGGATATTGCGCGAGAAGTGGGCTACGCCGATCCCAAGTACTTCATGCGCGTCTTCAAGCGCCGCACTGGCCTGACCCCCGGCCAATACCGCGACGCTTTCCCCGCCCGCCTCTACAACACCGTGTGATTAGGGAAGGTCATGGTCCTAACCCTAGGAAAAGTGCGCATGGGCGCCACTACCACGTGGGAGCGCTGGGAACGGTTTGACGCATGCCGAAACCTCGCACGTCACGCTGCACGGCACTTGGGCAGTGGGCGCGGCAGTCGGGAATCGCCGCCCTATTTCGGCGTTTCAGCGTTACCTGTTTGCCGAACCGACAGTGGACTCGCGCGGAACCAGTGTGTATCCAATGGTGGCGCGCGTGGCCGGCATGCCAGCGGATTCGTCGGACCTGCCGTCGCCCTGGTCGCGCTGCTCCACGCGGCGGGTGATCATATCAAGCGCGAATTGGGCGAGCTGATCGAGATCCACTTGGACGGTGCTCAGCGTCGGTGTGGTGTACGAGCCGGCCGTGGCGCCGTCGAAGCCGATGACTCTCACATCGTCGGGCACGCGGATGCCGTAGTCGGCAAGGCCTCGGATTACTCCGAATGCGGCATAGTCGTTAATGCAGAAGATGCCATCGATGGCCGGGGTGCTTCCCTCTGCTTGCGTGGCGTCCGAGGAACAGGACTCAGCAGTGTCATCAGCCGATTGTGCGCGAACCGCGAGCATCGCCTCGGCGATGGCATGACCGGCTTCGATGCCGCTGACGCTACCGTAACCAATGAAGTTCGTCGATTCGTCATACGGCAGCCCGGCATCGAGCAACGCGCCGCTGGCCCCGCGCAGGCGCAAACCGCTGGAACTTTCCACGTGCGCCAGTTCGGTTCGTGGCGAATACCCGTCGCCGACGATGGCGATGCGGTGGCATCCGCATTCGATGAGATGCTGCACTGCCGCCCGCGCACCGTCCTCGTTCGGGAAATTCACTGTATCGAACGTGGGCGTTTCCTCGCAGGCGTCAATCAGAACCAGCGGTCGGCCGTGGTTGATCGCGGAAAGCGGCACACCGGCATTCAGGCCCGAAGCGTGGATAATCTCGCCGTCGAACAACTGCCCGGAGAACGGGTTGTTGGCCAGCGCGTGTTTGGCGGCATCCGGAGAGTACCGGGTTTGCTCCACGAACGGCGTCAGCCCGCGCGCGGTGGTTTCGGTGACGAGCGATTCGACGAGTTTGGAGTAGAACGGCGAATCGAATTCGTTGACGATGATGTGGATGATGTTGCTGCGGCCGGACTTCAGCATGCTGGCCGTCAGATTGATGCGGTAATCGAGCTTTTCGGCCACTGCCAGCACTTTGGCGCGAGTGGAATCCTTAACACCCGGCTTGCCGTGCAGCGCATTCGAGGCGGTCATGGGGGAGACCCCGGCGGCTTTCGCTACGTCGCGCAATGTTGGTTTGCCGCTCGGCATAACGTCACCTCATGTTTCGCCTGTGATGGGCATTGGACAATGCCCGTAATGCTTCCAATGGTTGTAACGGTATTCACAACATCGTGTTTTGGCAAATGGTGGCTGTGTGCCGGAATCGCTGAAAATGCTGCGCTTAGGCGATGACGCGCCGAGCGTAACATGCGCTTGCTTGATATCGTTCCGGTGGAAGAATATGTAACGGTACATACGTCGGTGTGCCAAGAGGCCATGAAGTTCGTCGTACGTTGGGATGGGACTCTCCGGGGGAGTGGCGTCACTCTTCACCTATCCGTACGTGCGCGATGCCGATTGGTTTGCGGCTGGCGTACCGCCGTATGGCAACTTATACGAATATCAACGAAAGCAGGATACGATGACGGATCTTCCGCAGAGCCTTCCTCAGGCATGGCGTCCGCCGATGGGCTGGAACAGCTGGGATTCCTATGGCACGACCCTCACCGAAGACGAGCTGCTGGCCAACGCGCGGTTCATGGCTGAACACCTGAAAAACGCCGGCTGGGATACGCTGGTCATCGACATCGACTGGTACGACCCGACCGCCCGCGCACATGGTTACAACGACAACGCGCCGCTGATTCTCGACGAATACGGCCGTCAGCTGCCTGACCCGGTGCGTTTCCCGAGTGCTGCCGGCGGCAAGGGATTCGGCCCGCTCGCCGCCGCCGTCCACGAACTGGGCTTGAAGCTTGGCGTGCACATGATGCGCGGCATCCCGCGTATCGCCGTGGACAAGAACCTGCCCGTATACGGCACCAACTACACCGCCAAGGACGTGGCCGACCTCGACCACGTGTGCAAGTGGAATCCGGACAACTACGGCCTGAACCAATCCCACCCGGGCGCGCAGGCCTGGTATGACGCGCAGCTCGACCTGTTCGCCTCCTGGGGCCTCGACTTCCTCAAGGTCGACGACATGCAGACCCCGTTCCACTCCGACGAAATCGCCGCCTATCATCGCGCCATCGCCAAAGCCGAAGCCAAATACGGCCGTTCGATTGACCTGTCTCTCTCGCCCGGCGGCTGGGTGGCGACGAGCTACGTCGACTTCCTGCGCGAGAACGCCCAAATGTGGCGTATTTCCGACGATCTGTGGGACCGTTGGGAAGACATCTACCAGCAGTTCGCCCGCCTGGCCCGCTGGGCGCCGTTCCAGACCACCGGCCACTGGGCCGACGCCGACATGGTGCCGTTCGGGCACATAGGCCTGCGCGCCGAACGCGGCGACGACCGCCAATCCCGCCTTACGCTGGACGAGCAGAAGACACTGCTGGCCCTATGGTGCATGGGGCGTAGCCCGCTTATGGTCGGCGGCGATCTGCCCACCAGCAACAGCGACGCCATCGCGCTGCTGCAGAATCCCGCGTTGCGTGAGGTGCTTGCCGGCTCCACCAATAACCGCGAGACCGTGCGCGAACGGATTTTTGGCAAATGGTGGGATGAGAGCACCTACCGTGGCGAGTTCATCGTCTGGTCCGCCGACGCAGCCGATTGGGCCGATGGCACACGTTCCGCGCATCACGGCGGCCATTACGCCGCGCTGTTCTGGACCGGCAGCGACACATACGAGATCGGCCGCAACATCCAGCTCCAATCCATCGTGGGGCTTGACGCCCGCAATGACGATTGGACACTCGCCGATCTGTATGCCGACGCGCCGGGCGAGCCCGCCGACGTGCGTCTTGAAGGCGTGGGTGCCGACCGCGTCATCACCGGCACGATTCCGCCGCACGGCGTGCTCTGGGTGGCCCTGGACCGACGCTGAAACCGAACCTGCCTCCGCCAACCAACCTCCTGAACCGACCGCCCGAATCGTATGGAGAAACCTGCCATGAATGCGAACATCGCAAACGAACAATCCCCGGTAGCTGTTCCGCCCGCAAGTTGGTTCCTACGTGCGTTCGCTGGCGTTCTGACCTGTAGTCTGTCTGTCTCTGTCTGTTCGTTGCTTCGCCTTGCTTGCGTTTTGTACGTTTTATCTGTTTCGTGAGTTTCGTGCGTTCTGCGGATTTCACGCGTTTCGCGCAGTGCCGTACGCTGATCACCATTCAGCGTGCGGCACTTTTGCATATCTCACGTGTTGCGGGAGATGCCGATTCCGTCGCACAATACGTAAAACGTGAATGAACCACTCACTATGCTGGGTTGTTTGAGCGTGATATGACATGCGCCACTTTCCCGGGAATGCGTTGCGAATTGGACCTGTTCGGAGGTGTGCAGCGACGCATTCCGGGGAATGTTGCGCTTAGAGAGCCGCGTATCGTTGCTAATGCGGGGAACACGCAGAGTTGCGGGCCGTTGCGATTAGACGCAGGCCGTCTAGACTAGTACGCGTTTGCGAAAGTCGAACGTGCTTCGACCGATGAAGGAGAGCTTCGGTCATGCGGCCAATGACAGGCGCAGTGCGAAGCACGGCTGATCGTGAATCGCGGCGGCAGCGATTGCCGCGTGCGGCGCAGGAGCATGCCGCACCATACCACAAGCAAACAATCCCCAAGAAACGGTGATCTCCTCACATGTACGTCGATCCGGGAATCAATACCAGCGCAAGCAATCTCAAATGGGTGCTGCCATACTGCAAACCAGACCTGCCCCGCGTGGTAGGCGCGCTTCTACTGTTCATCGCAAATAACACGATGGCCCTGACCATTCCGATTCTGTCCGGTATCATCGTGGACCGCGTCATCGTCGGCGGACATGCCGACGAACTGCCACGTCTGTGTGGACTGATGATCCTCATGACCATCATCCGCGTGGGCGCGCGATACGGCTACCAGATGTGGATGGAGCGTTTCGGCCAGAACTCGGTCTACCGCCTCGTCTCCGACGAATACGAGAAGCTGCACGAGCTCGACTTCACGTATTTCAACCACACACGCACCGGCGACATCATGAGCCGCCTGACCTCCGACACCGACGCGATCCGCCACTGCCTGAGTTGGGTGAGCTATCAGATTGCCGACTGCGTGGTCATGTTCGTGGGCGCCCTGTGCGTGATGTTCGCCATCGATTGGCGACTCGCGCTCGTCCTGGCCTGCGTCACGCCGTTCATTTTTGTGCTCACGCGCGGCCTGTCCACGCACGCCCACCCGCTGTTCTTCGCCATCCGCAACTCGCTGGCCTCCCTCAACTCCATGGTCGAAGAGAACATCGAGGGCAACCGTGTGGTCAAGGCATTCGTGCGCGAACCGTACGAGACCGAAAAGTTCGACGAGCACAACGACGATTACATGCAGTGCAACATGGCCTTGGCCTACAACTCGCGCAAGTACATGCCGTGGCTGGACGGCCTCGGCTTCTCGCTGCAGCTCATCACCCTCGGCCTCGGCGGCTTTCTGGTCATCAAGGGCTACATGACCCTCGGCAATCTGGTGAGTTTCAACTCCTTCCTGTGGATGATCGACGGCCCGGTGCGCCAGTCCGGCTGGCTGATCAACGACTGGCAGCGATTCAACGCCAGCTGCATCAAAATCCGCAAGCTGCTCACCGAACAGCCGCGCATCGTGGAGAAGCCCGACGCGGTCGAAGCCGTCAAGCAGGCGGTCACGATCGTCGAGCAAGTCAAGCACGATGATGAGGCTACCGGGGCTACCGGAGCGCCCGTGGCTTCCGGAACATCCGGTGCCCAGCAGTCCACCGAACGCAAGTCCTGCCCGCTGCACATCAAGGGCGACATCCGCTTCGACCACGTCAGCTTCGCC
>OJRI01001251.1_pt1 | contig 14039 bp, 9 predicted proteins | sample 1599151 | NCBI WGS metagenome assembly OJRI01 (sample SAMN03922457, study PRJEB24848) | human gut metagenome | isolation source: stool sample | host: Homo sapiens | place: Germany | collected 2009-11
GAACTTTTACCATACGACACATTGGCGTTTACCAAAACCCGACGTGCCAATACATTAGTCAATAACGCTTTGATGGATCTTTATCTGCAACATCCGAATTTGGTTGTTACTACGGAAGACCGTATCATGAGTCGGGATGTTTTCCGGCATGATGTGAAACCGAAGATTTCCCCCAAAGCGAATGTGATTCATCTGTTTCAACGTGAAGATATGAATGATAATGTAGGAAAGGCCGATATCAAGATCAGCCGTCCCAACTGGTGGGTTGTAGGAGGTAACGGTTCATTACAGATCAGTCAGAACCATCTTTCGGACAACTGGTATAAGGGAGGGGAGAGTAACTTCTCCGGATTAGCTACTTTTCTGATCTTCGCAAACTATAATGACAATGAGAAAGTGCTGTTTGAAAACCAGCTTGAAGCGAAAGCGGGTATGACTTCCACTCCATCGGACGAATACCATAAATATCTTTTCACAACCGACCAACTTCGCGTCTATAACAAGCTGGGATTGAGAGCTTTTAAGAATTGGTATTATACGATCTCCTCTGAGTTCAAAACCCAGTTTTTCAATGGATACAAGGCTAACAGCGAAGATCTGGTTTCAGCTTTCATGTCTCCGGCCGATTTGGCGGTCAGTATCGGTATGGACTATAAGCTGAACAAAAAGAAATTCAATCTTTCTGTCTTCATGGCGCCATTGACTTATAACCTACGTTATATTGACAACTCGGAAGTGGATGAAACGAAATTTGGTCTGGATAAAGGCAAATGCTCCAAGAATGACTTCGGTTCACAGTTGCAGTCTACGTTTAACTGGAATATCATCTCTGCCGTATCATTGGAATCCCGTCTCAACTATCTGACCAACTATCATTGGGCACGTGTGGAATGGGAAAACACGTTCAACTTCGTTCTTAACCGTTATCTCTCTACCAAACTTTATATTCACACCCGTTTTGACGATAGCTCCAAACCCACTGAAGGTGACAGCTATTTCCAGTTAAAGGAACTGCTCAGCTTCGGTATTAACTACAAGTGGTAGCCTTCATTTGTGAAAAAAAAACATTCTTTTGTTATATTGTTTGATATATAATATTTATATTTGCACGAAATTTCGTTGCTTCATTTAAGAAGTAGCAAGAAATATGGGGTAAATATACATGATCATTAGCAAAAATGACGATCAAAATCTTCTGCCAACAACTGTGATTGGCAGAAGCGTAGCACGCTCAAAACGCTGGCTAGTGGCGGTTGTACGCATATATCACGAGAAAAAAACGAGTGAGCGGCTAACGAAAATGGGGATTGAAAATTTCCTTCCTATTCAACAAGAGGTTCATAAATGGAGTGATCGTCGTAAAGTGGTAGATCGCGTTTTACTTCCGATGATGATTTTTGTCCATGTCGACCCTCAAGAACAAAAAGAGGTGTTGACGCTGTCCGCTATCAGCCGCTATATGGTACTGCGTGGGGAAAGTACTCCGGCTGTTATTCCTGACCAACAAATGTTGCGATTCAAATTTATGCTCGATTATTCGGATGAAACGATCAGTATGAGCACATCGCCGTTGGCACCGGGAGAAAAGGTACGGGTGATAAAAGGACCTTTGGCAGGTTTGGAAGGAGAGTTGGTAAATGTGGACGGCAAGTCTAAAGTTGCTGTCCGGTTAACTATGTTGGGGTGTGCATGTGTAGATATACCGGTGGGATGTGTAGAGCCGGTATCTGAAAATGGGGATTTACGTGATTGAGTAATCAATCTATTTTATAGGGGTATGGGGATTTTACTGCAAAAATGTAATGAAAGTCTGTAAAATAGCAGGCAGTCTATCTGACATCGGTAACAAGACAGTGGGTATATTTATCGATGATCTCTCTCAAAAAAATAAAAATCCATAACAGTATTGTGAATTATATCTTGTAAAAGATATAGTGTGGAAATATATGTGTATATCGAAAGATGAAAAAATCTTGGTGTGGTGACACTCACATTGAAATCCTGCTCATTGCCCTTGTACTGATCATAATCAATCAGATAAATCAAATTTCGAAATATTATTTTATTCATTTATACTATAATGGAAAAAACATTGAAGGGCATAGTGCAATATGCCCGCAAAAATTATTTCAGTTATTGGGTTATTTTAGGTATTGACACGGCAATTTCTGTATTATGCTCATTGGTTGCTTATGCGGTAATTCATTATATGGCGCATGTTCCAATGACCGACTGGATGCTTTGTAAATTTGCTTGCGTTTCTTTGGTGGCAAGTGTTGCTGGCTCTTTATTATTCCATACTTATCGTAATACAATTCGTTTCTCACAGGCACGTGAACTTTGGCGTATCATGTGTGCCGTTTTATTTAAAATTGCCTGTTTGGTCATTATTTCTTTTGGAGTTATATATGAGACCCAATTGCCATATAATTATAAAATATCCTATCTTCTATTTGATGGTTTATTGACTTTAGTGATCTTGACGACCTTCCGTGTATCATTGATAATCGTCTATGATTTTTTATTGGATTGGGTGAATAAAAAGAACACACGTATTCTTATTTATGGTACTAATGAAGAGAGTGTAGCCTTGAAGTTACGTCTTAGGGATAGTGCACATTATAAAGTAGCCGGTTTTTATGTATATGGTAAAAATAACAGCCGACGCCGATTGGCAGATCTTCCCGTTTATTACTTTGAAAATGAATCGGATGTTGATTATATCATGCGGAAGCGCGGAATTAAGGGGATTCTGTTTGCCCGTTATGAAGATACCCGCTTGGAAGAAAAACGACTTCTGGAATATTGTAAAAACAATGAACTTAAAACATTGATAGCTCCTACTATCAGTGAAGCGGATTCTGATGGAAACTTTCATCAGTGGGTACGTCCTATTAAGATTGAGGATTTGCTGGGCCGTGCCGAAATTAATATCAACCTTCGTCAAGTTGCAGAAGAATTCAGGGGAAAAGTGGTGTTGGTGACTGGTGCGGCAGGCAGTATTGGCAGTGAACTTTGCCGTCAATTAGTGCAGATGGGAATTCAGAAACTTATCATGTTCGACTCTGCAGAAACACCTTTGCATAATGTCCGTCTTGAGTTTGAGAAAAAATATCCAAATATAGATTTTGTTCCGGTGATTGGTGATGTGCGTGTGAAAGAGCGAGTTCGTATGGTGTTTGATCTTTATCATCCTCAAATCGTCTTTCATGCTGCTGCTTATAAACATGTGCCTTTGATGGAAGAAAATCCTTGTGAAGCTGTACTTGTCAATGTGACCGGTTCTCGTCAGGTGGCTGATATGGCTGTAGAATATGGTGCTGAAAAGATGATTATGGTGTCTACGGATAAAGCTGTAAATCCTACTAATGTAATGGGCTGTTCCAAGCGTTTGGCAGAAATCTATGTTCAAAGTCTGGGATGCGCTATCCGTGAAGGAAAAGTGAAAGGTCATACAAAATTTATCACCACTCGCTTTGGTAATGTATTGGGTAGTAACGGTTCTGTCATTCCTCGTTTTAAAGAACAGATAGAGAATGGTGGGCCGGTAACTGTTACTCACCCCGATATTATTCGTTTTTTCATGACCATTCCCGAAGCTTGCCGTCTGGTAATGGAGGCTGCTACCATGGGTGAGGGCAATGAGATCTTTGTTTTTGAGATGGGAAAAGCAGTCAAGATCGTTGATCTAGCGACTCGTATGATCGAATTGGCTGGCTATCGTCCGGGTGAAGACATCAAAATAGAATTCACGGGATTACGTCCGGGTGAAAAATTGTATGAAGAGGTGTTGAGCGATAAAGAAAATACGATTCCGACAGAGAATAAGAAAATCATGATAGCTAAAGTTCGTCGGTATGAATATGCTGATATTCTTGATACTTATGCAGAGTTTGAGAAGTTGTCGCGTGCGGTAAAGATCATGGATACTGTGCGGTTGATGAAGAAAATAGTTCCGGAGTTCAAATCAAAAAATTCTCCGCGATTTGAAGTTTTAGATAAAGAATAATAAACTAGAAGATTTTATGAATAAACTATTTTATATGTATATGAATGTACAAGGCATGAGACGCAATGTGTTTACCTGCCTGATTACGATATTTTTACTCGCGTCTTGTCAATCATACAAAAAGGTGCCTTACTTGCAGGATGTGGAAGTTATGGAACAGACAGCTCAACAGGAAAATTTGTATGATGCCAAAATAATGCCTAAAGATCTACTTACTATTGTGGTTTCGTGTACTAGTCCGGAGCTGGCGGTTCCTTTCAATCTGACGGTAGCTAGTCCTGCTAGTGTGGTTACTGGAAATTCGCAGTTGACTGTTCAGCCGGTTCTACAACCTTATCTAGTGGATAATGAAGGAAAGATTAATTTTCCTGTTTTGGGTGAATTGAATGTAGGAGGACTAACGAAAAAAGAGGCTGAACAACTGATAGTGAATAAACTAAAACCGTATATCAAAGAAACTCCGATTGTAACCGTTCGCATGGTTAATTACAAAATCTCCGTATTGGGTGAGGTTGCACGTCCCGGTACCTTTACCATCAATAATGAGAAGGTGAATCTGTTGGAGGCCTTGGCTATGGCGGGTGATATGACTGTCTGGGGGCTTCGTGACAATGTAAAACTGATTCGTGAAGGTGCTGACGGCAAACAGCAGATTATAACATTGGATCTTAACAGTGCGGAAACCATTCTTTCCCCTTATTATTGGTTGCAGCAGAATGATATTGTTTATGTGACTCCTAATAAAGCAAAAGCCCGAAACTCCGATATAGGTAACAGTACCAGCTTGTGGTTCTCCGCTACTTCTATTCTGGTATCATTGGCAAGTTTATTAGTAACAATCTTCAAATAGTAATATAGATATGATTGAGGAAAAAAGAGAGAACCGGGGTGAGCAACCGGAAGAGCAGGTGAATATTCAGGAAATCCTTTTCCGTTACTTGATCCACTGGCCCTGGTTTGTGGTTTCTGTAATAATCTGTATCGTCTGCGCATGGGGCTACCTGCGTCTGGCCACTCCTGTCTATAATATATCCGCTACAGTCTTAATCAAGGATGACAAGAAAGGCGGTGGTGCGAGCATGTCCTCCGAACTGGAAAAGATGGGACTGGACGGTTTCGTTTCCTCGTCGAACAACGTAGACAATGAAATCGAGGTGTTGAAATCAAAGTCTCTTGCCCGTGAAGTGGTCAACAATCTGGGACTGTTTGTGACTTATAAGGATGAAGATGAGTTTCCTAGTAGGGAACTTTACCGTACCTCACCCGTAGTGGTGAGTTTGACTCCACAGGAGGCGGAAAAACTGTCTGCACCAATGGAAGTGGAGATGACTTTATTTCCCAATGGAGGGATGGATGCATTGATAACAGTGAAAGACAAAGAGTACCGGAAACAATTCGATAAATTACCTGCCGTATTCCCGACCGATGAGGGGACGGTCGCCTTTTTTGAAAGCAAGGATACATTGACGACCAATCAGGCTAAGGAGGAAAGTAAAGAGCGTCATATAAAAGCTTTTATAAACCGGCCGATGTCTGTGGCCAAAGGATATATCCAGTCCTTGTCGATAGCCCCTACATCAAAAAACACTTCTGTAGCCGTTCTTTCGTTAAAGAACCCAAATACCCGGCGTGGCAAGGACTTCATCAACAAACTCCTTGAGATGTACAATATCAATGCCAATAATGACAAGAATGAGGTAGCTCAAAAAACCGCAGAATTCATCGACGAACGTATCGGCATTATTTCCAAGGAACTTGGAAGTACCGAACAAGACTTGGAGAACTTCAAGCGTAGCGCCGGAATTACAGATTTGAGCAGTGAGGCGCAAATAGCCTTAACTGGTAATGCTGAATATGAAAAAAAGCGTGTGGAAAACCAGACTCAAATCAATTTGGTGATGGATTTGCAACGCTATATGCAAGGTAATGAATATGAGGTCCTGCCAAGTAATATTGGATTACAGGATGCGGCATCAGCTGGTGCAATAGACAGATATAATGAAATGTTGGTTGAAAGAAAGCGTTTGCTCCGTACATCAACCGAGAATAATCCGACGATCATAAATTTGGATACTAGTATCCGTGCGATGCGGAGCAATGTACAGGCTACGCTGGATGCTACATTGAAAGGATTGCAGATAACCAAAGAAGACCTTGCCCGTGAGGCGAACCGCTATTCTCGTCGTATTAATGACGCTCCGACCCAGGAACGCCAGTTCGTAAGTATCGCCCGGCAGCAGGAAATTAAGGCCGGTCTTTATTTGATGTTACTTCAAAAACGTGAAGAGAATGCCATCACTTTGGCAGCTACAGCAAATAATGCCAAGATTATTGATGAAGCGTTAGCGGACGACAATCCGGTTTCTCCTAAGAGGATGATGGTCTATCTTGCCGCCTTGGTATTAGGAGTAGGATTTCCGGTAGGTATTATTTATCTGATTGGCTTGACCAAATTCAAGATTGAGGGCCGTGCTGATGTTGAAAAACTAACTTCTCTTCCTGTTATTGGCGATATCCCGTTGGCGGATGAAAAGTCCGGTTCTATAGCTGTATTTGAGAATCATAATAATTTGATGAGCGAGACATTCCGTAATGTACGTACCAATCTTCAGTTTATGCTTGAAAATGGCAAGAATGTGATTCTGGTGACTTCTACCATCAGTGGTGAAGGTAAGTCTTTCGTATCATCCAATTTGGCCATCAGTCTTTCTTTATTAGGTAAAAAAGTTGTGATAGTTGGTCTTGACATTCGCAAGCCTGGCTTGAATAAGGTTTTTAATATTTCCCAAAAGGAACATGGTATTACCCAGTTTCTGACCAATCCGACAAAGAATCTGATGGATTTAGTACAGCCTTCCGATATGAACGAGAATCTGTTTATTCTTCCGGGCGGATCAGTTCCTCCCAATCCAACGGAATTATTGGCCCGTGATGGCTTGGAAAAAGCCATCGAAACGTTGAAAGCTAATTTTGACTATGTGATTCTGGATACGGCCCCCGTGGGTATGGTAACTGATACCTTGCTGATAGGGCGTACCGCTGATTTGTCGGTATACGTATGCCGTGCCGATTATACCCGTAAGGCAGAGTTTACTTTGATCAATGAGCTTATGGAAAACAACAAATTGCCTAACCTCTGTATCGTCATTAACGGCTTGGATCTTCAGAAAAAGAAGTACGGCTATTATTATGGTTATGGTAAATACGGCAAGTATTATGGCTATGGCAAGCGTTACGGTTATGGCTATGGTTATGGAGAGAAGCATACAAGTCGGGAGGGTAAATAAACTGCTATTGATAAAACCAAATCAAACATAATATGCGTGATTTCAAAGAGATTCGGGTCGCAGTAGCCGGAACTGGCTATGTGGGACTGAGCATAGCGACACTGCTATCACAACATCATCATGTAACTGCCGTGGATGTAATCCCGGAAAAGGTGGAGAAACTGAACAACAAGGTTTCCCCTATCCAGGATGATTATATCGAGAAGTATCTGGCTGAAAAACCGCTTGATCTTGTTGCCACTTTGGACGGGAGGTCAGCCTATGCTGATGCTGACTTTGTGGTAATAGCCGCTCCTACAAACTACGACCCAGTGAAGAATTACTTCGATACGAGTCGTGTGGAGGAAGTTATCGATCTTGTGCTTGAAGTGAATCCTGATGCCGTAATGGTGATCAAATCGACAATTCCGGTGGGCTATGCCCGTAACCTTTATGTAAAATATGCCCAGAAAGGAGTCAAGAAGTTCAACCTGCTGTTTTCACCGGAGTTCCTTCGTGAAAGCAAGGCCCTTTATGACAATCTCTACCCGAGCCGTATCATCGTAGGTTATCCGAAGATCATTGACGGCTCGGAGTTTGCTGAAGAAAACAAGGCGATCCGGTCTGTTACGGATGTCACTATGTTACAGGAAGCAGCTAGGACATTTGCCGCCCTTTTGCAGGAAGGGGCTGTCAAAGAAAACATCGACACGCTCTTCATGGGTATAAAAGAGGCGGAAGCTGTCAAACTCTTTGCCAACACCTATCTGGCTCTCCGTGTCAGCTATTTCAATGAACTTGACACATACGCTGAAATGAAAGGATTGGACAGTAAAGCAATCATTGAGGGCGTAGGTCTTGATCCACGTATTGGGACACATTATAACAATCCCTCATTCGGTTATGGTGGTTACTGTCTGCCGAAAGATACCAAGCAACTCCTTGCCAATTATCAGGATGTTCCCCAGAATATGATGTCCGCAATCGTGGAGTCAAACAAAACCCGTAAGGATTATATAGCTGATGCAGTGCTCCGCAAGGCAGGCTATTATACAGGAAATGGACAATGGGATGCATCCAAGGAACATACTTGCGTCATCGGTGTATACCGTTTGACCATGAAATCGAACTCTGACAATTTCCGCCAGTCCGCCATCCAAGGTATAATGAAACGTATCAAGGCGAAGGGTGCGGAAGTGATCATCTATGAACCCACGCTTGAGGACGGGACTACATTTTTCGGCAGCAGGGTTGTTAACGATCTTGCCGGATTCAAGGTGCAGAGCAAGGCTATCATAGCCAACCGTTTTGACAACAGTCTGGAAGATGTGGCAGCCAAGGTTTATACACGTGACATTTTTAGAAGGGACTGACCATGTTGCCATATAATGTAGAGCTGGACGGAAAGACTGTGCTTGTAACGGGTGCTGCCGGTTTTATTGGGAGCAACCTTGTCATGCGCCTTTTCCATGATTTCCGAAATATCAGGGTAATCGGTATTGATTCCATCACCGATTATTACGATGTCAATATCAAATATGAGCGTCTCAAGGAAATAGAGTCGTTAGACCGTGATTGGACTTTTGTCCGTGCCTCGATTGCCGATAAGGATGCGGTAGAAAGAATTTTCTCTGAAAACAAAATTTCTGTTGTCGTAAATCTTGCGGCCCAGGCAGGCGTCCGTTACAGTATCACCAATCCTGATGCTTATGTCCAAAGTAATCTTATCGGTTTCTATAATATCCTTGAAGCCTGCCGTCATTATGAGGTGGAACACTTGGTTTATGCTTCTTCATCATCAGTCTATGGAAGTAACAAGAAAGTTCCGTATTCAACTGACGACAAGGTTGACAACCCGGTCAGCCTTTATGCAGCAACAAAGAAGAGTAACGAGTTGATGGCTCACGCATACTCAAAACTCTATAATATCCCATCAACAGGCTTGCGTTTCTTTACGGTTTATGGTCCTGCAGGTCGTCCGGATATGGCGTATTTCGGGTTTACCGACAAGCTTGTAAAAGGCGAAACTATCAAGATTTTTAATTATGGTAATTGTAAACGTGATTTTACTTATGTGGATGATATTGTGGAGGGAGTAGTACGTGTTATGCAACACGCTCCGGAAAAAGAGAATGGGGAAGACGGACTTCCGATTCCACCATACAAAGTATATAATATCGGTAACAGTCATCCGGAGAGCCTGCTTGAATTTGTAACTATTCTTCAGGAAGAGTTGGTCCGTGCCGGTGTGCTTTCGAAAGACTATGATTTTGAGTCCCATAAAGAACTTGTGCCTATGCAACAGGGAGATGTGCCTGTAACTTACGCTGATACTACTTCATTGGAACAGGATTTTGCTTTTAAACCGGGTACAAGTTTGAGAGATGGACTAAGAAACTTTGCAGAGTGGTATGTAAAGTTTTATAATACGGAGAAATAAAACAATAAAACAATAAAACTATGAGCATTTTTGCGGGTAAAACCCTAATGATTACCGGTGGAACAGGTTCTTTCGGTAATGCAGTCTTGAATCGTTTCCTTCGTACCGATATCGGTGAAATCCGTATTTTTTCACGAGATGAAAAGAAACAGGATGATATGCGCCATGAATATCAGGTAAAGTATCCTGATGTGGCACATAAAATTAAGTTCTTTATTGGCGATGTGCGTAATTTACAGTCATGTAAGAACGCGATTCCTGGTGTTGACTATATCTTCCATGCTGCTGCCTTGAAACAGGTTCCGAGTTGCGAATTTTTCCCAATGGAAGCTGTCAAGACGAATGTAATCGGTACTGACAATGTATTGACGGCTGCTATTGAGGCAGGTGTTGGTGCCGTAATCTGCCTTTCCACGGATAAGGCTGCCTATCCAATCAATGCTATGGGTATCACCAAAGCTGTTGAGGAAAAGATAGCAGTGGCAAAGAGCCGTTATTCCGGCAAGACCAAGATTTGTTGTACACGTTATGGCAACGTGATGTGTTCCCGTGGTTCAGTCATTCCTCTCTGGATAGAGCAAATTCGCAATGGTAATCCTGTAACGTTGACCGAGCCTAAAATGACGCGCTTCATCATGTCATTGGAAGAGGCGGTGGATCTCGTATTGTTTGCTTTCGAACATGGTCAGAATGGTGACATCCTTGTTCAGAAAGCTCCGGCTTGTACCATCCGGACTCAGGCGGAAGCTGTCTGTGAGCTCTTTGGCGGCAAGAAAGAAGATATTAAGGTTATCGGCATCCGTCATGGAGAGAAAATGTATGAAACATTGCTGACCAATGAGGAATGTGCCAAAGCAGAGGATATGGGCAATTTCTATCGTGTACCGGCAGATAACCGCGGATTGAATTACGACAAGTATTTCAAAGAGGGTGAGACAGAGCGTAACACGCTTACAGAGTTCAATTCAAACAATACGCGAATCCTTAACGTGGAAGAAACCAAAGCCAAGATTGCAGCTTTGGACTATATAAAGAAGGAGTTGAGTGGTGAGGGCAACTTCGTACAATAATAAAATTATGAAGATATTAGTAACCGGTGCCAAAGGTTTTGTAGGGAAGAATCTTTGTGCCCAACTTAATAACATCAAGGACGGTAAGGCTCGTTGTTATGGTGAACTGAAGATTAGTGACGTATTCGAGTACGATCTTGACTCTACTTCGGAACAACTGGATAATTGGTGCAAAGAGGCCGATTTCGTATTCAATCTTGCCGGGGTGAACCGCCCTAAAGACAATGATGAATTCATGAAAGGTAACTTCGGTTTTGCAAGTGCACTACTTGACACCTTGAAGAAATATCATAACACTTGTCCCGTCATGCTTTCCTCCAGTGCGCAAGCCTCGTTGACCGGTCGTTTTGGTAACAGTGAATATGGTCGTAGCAAAAAGGCGGGTGAAGATCTTTTTCTACAATACGGCAAAGAGACAGGAGCCAAGGTTTTGGTCTATCGCTTTCCGAACCTTTACGGTAAGTGGTGCCGTCCAAACTATAACAGTGCCGTAGCCACTTTCTGCAATAATATTGCCAATGACTTGCCTATACAGGTCAACGATCCGAGTGTAGAACTTGAGCTACTTTACATTGATGATCTTGTGGACGAAATGATTCATGCCCTGAAAGGCGAGGAACATCATTGCGAGTTCGAGGGGCTTGATGTACATCCGGAGGCTGACGGCAGATATTGCTATTGCCCTGTCACCCATAAGGTGACGCTTGGTGAAATCGTTGACTTATTACATCAATTCGCGGAAATGCCTAAGACACTGATGATTCCAGAAATCCCGGTTGATTCATTTGCCAAACGTCTGTACAGTACTTTTTTGAGCTACTTACCAAAAGAAAAAGCGATCTTCGACTTGAAAATGAATGTAGATCAACGTGGCAGTTTCACAGAACTTGTACATACCTTGAATTGCGGTCAGGTAAGCATTAATATCTCCAAACCAGGTGTAACCAAGGGTGAACACTGGCACAATACCAAATGGGAACAGTTCATTGTAGTCAGTGGGCATGGTCTTATTCAACTCCGTAAGGAAGGAACAGACGAAGTGCTTAACTATGAGGTGAGCGGAGAGAAAATACAGTCTGTCATCATGCTTCCCGGTTATACTCATAACATCATCAATCTTTCTGATACGGAAGATTTGGTGACAGTGATGTACTGCAATGAGGTATTCAATCCTAATAAGCCGGATACATACTTTGATAAAGTAGAAAAATAATATGGAAAAACAACCTAAATTCGATTATTCAGATATAAAATTCAAGGATAATGGTAAATTAAAGCTGATAATCGTTGTCGGCACTCGTCCCGAGATTATCCGTTTGGCGGCTGTCATCACCAAATGTCGTCAGTATTTCGATGTGATTCTTGCTCATACCGGTCAGAATTATGATTACAACCTCAACGGTATATTCTTTAAAGATTTGAAGTTGGCAGAGCCGGAAGTATATATGGATGCCGTAGGTGATGATTTGGGAGCTACTTGTGGTAATATCATCAATTGTTCATATAAACTCTTTGCTCAGACAAAGCCGGACGGAGTTCTTGTACTTGGTGATACCAACTCATGTTTGAGTGTAATTGGTGCGAAGCGCCTGCATATTCCAATTTTCCATATGGAAGCAGGTAACCGTTGCAAAGACGAGTGCCTTCCGGAAGAGACCAACCGTCGTATTGTTGATATCATCAGTGATGTGAATATGGCATACTCGGAACATGCGCGAAGATATCTTGCCGATTGTGGTCTACCTAAGGAACGTACCTATGTCACGGGATCACCTATGGCGGAAGTACTTCACAATAACCTTGCCGAAATTGAAGCCAGCGATGTACATCGGCGTCTGGGTCTGGAGAAAGGAAAATATATTTTGCTCTCTGCTCATCGTGAGGAAAATATCGACACCGAAAAGAACTTCATGTCGCTCTTCAATGCTATCAACCGTATGGCAGAGAAGTATAACATGCCGATTCTTTATAGTTGTCATCCACGTAGTCGTAACCGTCTTGTAGAGAGTAGTTTCAAACTTGATGAACGGGTTATTCAACATGAGCCTCTTGGCTTCCATGATTACAATTGTCTTCAGATGAGTGCTTTTGCTGTTGTTAGTGATAGTGGTACATTACCTGAAGAATCAAGTTTTTTCACCAGTGTGGGACATCCCTTTCCAGCTATTTGCATTCGAACCTCTACTGAGCGTCCAGAGGCTATTGACAAGGGCGACTTTATCATTGCCGGTATTGACGAGAAATCATTACTTCAAGCCGTAGATACTGCCGTTGAACTTTGCCGTGATAGTCAGCATGGTATTCCTGTGCCTGACTATGTAGACGAGAATGTCTCAACCAAAGTTGTGAAGATTGTGCAGAGCTATGTCGGTATCGTCAATAAAATGGTGTGGCGTAAGTTCTAGAGTAAGCACTCAAATAAGGGCTCAATCTTAAAAGATATACCTTTATTGTTGAATTTTGAACATTAAGATTATATGTAGCAGCGAAGATTTGGAAAGATTCTATGTCCAGTACTAGAAGAGGCAATGTCCAATGATCATTTTTCTCCAGTTCAAGAAGGGCAGGATGAGACAGGCGCAACACTCTCAACTCAGGAAAGAATATCTCCTATCATATTCACCATTACTGTTCTGAGGTTTGGACATTCGTTGAGGGTGAAAGCATATGTGTACTCAATAGCGTAGAGCAGAGAGTTAAGGTTGGTGATACGGTTGTCATTCTAGGAGAGCACTTCCAGGTCATTAAAGCTATAATACCTCTTACCTTCATAGAGGTACAGATTGGCAATTCGCTGGTTGAGGAAGACATAGAGGGGGTTGAGTAGGAGTGGAGAATATTAATCAATTATGCATATGGCATCATTAAAGAAAAACTTTCTATATAATATATCTATTACGTTAGCTAACTATATAGCTGCTTTAATCGTATTTCCCTATGTATCGCGTTGTTTAGGTGTGGAACTAATGGGAAAAACAAGTTTTGCGATAAATGTGGTTGCATATTTCAGTCTCTTTGCATTGCTGGGGGCAGCAACTGTAGGTGTTCGCGAAATAGCAATATGCAATGGGGATTTTGAAAAACGTTCAAAAGTCTTTAGTAGTGTAATGGTTGTTATTGGAGTTCTGACAGGGATAAGTCTCATTCTTATGTCGGTTTCCATATTCTTGATATCTCGGTTTCAAGAATATGGTACATTATTGCTTATTGGTTCTTTCTCGTTAGTATTTACAAGTCTTCAGATAGAATGGCTC
>OJRI01001252.1_pt1 | contig 14008 bp, 9 predicted proteins | sample 1599151 | NCBI WGS metagenome assembly OJRI01 (sample SAMN03922457, study PRJEB24848) | human gut metagenome | isolation source: stool sample | host: Homo sapiens | place: Germany | collected 2009-11
ACTGATGCTTGCCAAGAACCATGATTATGATGAGGCTTGGCGGAGTATGCGCGTTAGTTCGTATACAGACTTGATTTTGATGAAAATTTACCGCACTAAGCAGATTGAAAGTCTGTCCGGTAACACATTGGTGTCCGAAGGAATCGACGCTAATTACATGGACATGATTAATTATTCGGTTTTTGGATTGATAAAGATAGAATTTGAAGGATAAGAACTTACATATCATTCAGGAAGTGGTGGCGAACACCGGTCGCTTTATTCTGGCGGCTTCGTTCATATTTTCCGGATTTGTAAAGGCAGTTGATCCACTGGGATTCCAGTATAAGATACAGGATTATCTGGCTGCATTCGGAATGGCTTCTTGGTTCCCTTCATTTTTCCCGCTATTGGGAGGTATCGTGTTATCTTCTGTCGAATTCTTTATTGGTATCTCTTTGTTTTTCGGAACGCGAAGGACGATCGCTTCTTCATTGGCGTTAATGCTGATGATTTTTATGACGCCACTGACACTGTACCTTGCCCTCTTTGATCCGGTTTCGGACTGTGGTTGTTTTGGCGATGCTTGGGTTTTGACGAATTGGGAGACATTTGGCAAAAATGTAGTGCTCCTGCTTGCGGCTGCCGGAACGTTCCGATATAGGAAGATGGTGTTCCGGTTCATTAGCGTGAAGATGGAATGGCTGGTTTCATTATATACACTGTTTTTTGTGTTTACTTTGTCATTTTATTGCTTGGACCGTTTGCCTGTATTAGACTTCCGGCCGTATAAGATTGGAAAGAATATATCGGAAGGGATGACGATTCCCGATGGAGCGAAACCGAGTGTATATGAAAGTATTTTTGTGCTGGAAAAGAATGGCGAAAAGAAAGAATTTACGCTGGATAACTATCCGGACAGTACTTGGACATTTGTCGATACACGTACTGTACTTAAGGAAAAAGGCTATGAACCGCCCATCCATGATTTTTCCATAATGGATTTGGATACAGGAAATGATATTACGGAAGATGTCCTGACCGATATGGGATATACATTCCTGTTGGTTGCCCACCGGATTGAGGAAGCGGATGACAGTAATATTGATTTGATTAATGAAATATATGATTATTCGGTGGAACATGGTTACAGATTTTATTGCCTGACTTCCTCACCCGAAGAACAAATCGAATTATGGAAAGACAAGACCGGTGCAGAGTATCCTTTCTGTCAGATGGATGATATAACTCTGAAGACGATGGTGCGTTCCAATCCGGGATTAATGCTGATTAAGAACGGGACTATTCTGAATAAGTGGAGTGACGAGGATATTCCGGACGAATACGTGTTGACCGATAAACTGGAGAATTTGCCATTGGGACAACAAAAATTGGAAAGTGATTTTCACACAGTGGGATATGTTTTCCTGTGGTTTGTTATCCCGTTGTTGCTTGTGCTGGGCGTGGATGTGCTGGTTATTCGCCGTAGAGAACGAAAAAAAAGTTTTATTAACCCTTTAAATAAAGAAAACAAAATGAGAAAGAACATTGTTGCAGGAAACTGGAAAATGAACAAAACCCTTCAAGAGGGTATCGCTTTGGCTAAAGAATTGAACGAAGCATTGGCTAACGAAAAGCCTAACTGTGATGTAATCATCTGTACTCCGTTTATCCACCTGGCTTCTGTTACTCCGTTGGTAGACGCTGCTAAGATTGGTGTAGGTGCTGAAAACTGTGCAGACAAGGCTTCCGGTGCATATACAGGTGAGGTATCGGCTGAGATGGTTGCTTCTACAGGAGCCAAATATGTAATTTTGGGACACTCTGAACGTCGTGCTTACTACGGTGAAACAGTTGCTATCCTTGAAGAAAAAGTGAAATTGGCTTTGGCTAACGGTCTGACTCCGATTTTCTGTATCGGTGAGGTTCTGGAAGAACGCGAAGCTAACAAGCAGAATGAAGTGGTAGCTGCACAGATGGCTTCTGTATTCTCTCTGTCTGCTGAAGATTTCTCAAAGATTATCTTGGCTTACGAACCGGTTTGGGCTATCGGTACAGGTAAAACTGCTACTCCGGAACAAGCTCAGGAAATCCACGCTTTCATCCGTTCAATCGTTGCTGACAAGTATGGCAAGGAGATCGCTGACAATACCTCTATCCTTTATGGTGGTAGCTGCAAGCCTTCTAATGCAAAAGAATTGTTCGCTAATCCGGACGTTGATGGTGGTTTGATCGGTGGCGCTGCTCTGAAGGTTGCTGATTTCAAAGGTATCATTGATGCGTTCAATGCATAATTAACTTTCACCACGGATTACACAGACTCGCACAGATTAACTTCATTCAATGAAAATCTGTATTAATCCGTGTAATCTGTGGTGAACTATTTCATTATCAAATGAGAAAACTTGTTTTATTTGTCCTATTGCTTCTCTTGGTGGGTGCCGGTGCACAGGCGCAGGGCATTATCAGGAGTTTGGAGCGTACGGTGCCGGGGCAGGGAAAGGTGACCATTCACCAGGATCCCCGTATTGAAGCTCTGATTGGCATGGAGCGTCCTGCAACAGGCGAACAGAAGGTGATAAAGGCTTCCGGTTTCCGGATACAGGCGTATGCAGGCAATAATACACGACAGGCAAAAAACGATGCTGATCGTGTAGCTTCAAGAGTCAAAGAGTATTTTCCGGAGTTGTCGGTATATACTTCGTTTATTTCGCCCCGTTGGCTTTGTCGTGTGGGTGATTTCCGAAGTATTGAAGAGGCGGACGCAATGATGCGTCGGTTGAAAGCTACCGGTATGTTTAAAGAGGTTTCTATTGTGAGAGACCAGATCAATATTCCTTTATAAATCTGTCATGTTGGAAAAAGAAGAAATTGTCTCTCCGAATTTGGAGGAATTGAAGAATCATTATCGTAGTATTATAACTTTGTTGGGCGAAGATGCTGAACGGGAAGGGCTGTTGAAAACTCCCGAACGGGTAGCTAAGGCGATGCTGAGTTTAACAAAAGGGTATCACATCGATCCGCACGAAGTACTTCGTTCCGCTAAATTCAAAGAGGAATATAGTCAGATGGTGATTGTGAAAGACATTGATTTCTTCTCTCTCTGCGAACATCATATGCTACCGTTTTATGGAAAGGCACACGTGGCCTATATTCCTAACGGCTATATCACGGGACTTAGTAAGATTGCCCGTGTGGTCGATATATTCTCTCATCGCCTGCAAGTGCAGGAACGCATGACGCTGCAAATCAAAGAGTGTATTCAGGAAACGCTGAATCCGTTAGGTGTAATGGTTGTAGTGGAAGCCAAACATATGTGTATGCAAATGCGTGGTGTTGAAAAACAGAACTCTATTACTACTACTTCCGACTTTACGGGGGCTTTCAATCAGGCAAAGACTCGCGAAGAGTTTATGAATCTCATCCAGCACGGGAGTTAGTGTAGAACAACCCTATCCCCCAAGCGTTTTGCCATAATGCTTTGTACGGTTCTCAGCTCATTATAACGTTGCATTAGTGAGTCGCACTTTTCATTGTCATGAGCGAGCGCCGGGTCCTGCAGTGCATAAAGCATATGCTTCAGTTCTTCCGTAACGATTGCGTATTTAAAGTTAATCATCAACATGGGAACCAGTTCGTAGAGCCGTTCTTCATCTGTCACAATCTTCTGTGATTTGGAGTGGTATTTGCTGAGTTGATAACGTACATTAATCAGGTCTACGCTCAATTTACTGATAATCGGGTCAGGATGTGCCAGAAAGTAACGTTCCGCGATAAAAGCCGAATCATGCATGTGTGCGGCAGCTTCCGACAGCATTTGGCGATGCAACGGATTATGGAAAGCCAAATCATCCTCTTTCAAGTCATTGACAACATATTCTATGACAGTGACTGGGATTTCATTTCCTTCTTCGTCAGTCAGATTACACATGACTTTCTCACCGTAACGGACTACGGCCTGTAATATCAACCGCTCGAATTTATAAAATTCCTGCCCTTCTTTTCCTTCCTGCGGAATAAAAGAAGCATAGTTGTCTTCTTGTGGCGGGAAAGGGGATTCTGTATATCCTGCCTCAGCAATTTCAGGAGGCAATGGAACATCTCCATTGGGAGCGGGCATATTTCCGGCCTGTTCACCTTGTGGCATAGAGGCTGCCCTTTCGGCAATCCGTCGGTCCCGTTCTGTCTGTTCCGCCCGTTTCTCCGCTTGCGTTTCCCGTCTTTTGGCAACTTCCGAAACCAACAGTTTATCTTCTATATGTAATAGTTGGGCACATTCTTTGATATACACATCCCGTACAATCGCTTCCGGTATGACCGAAATGCTTTGTACCAGATTACCGATCAGTTCCGCACGTTTGATGGGATCTCTTCCGGCGTCCTCTAACAACAAGTTAGTCTTGAAGCGGATAAAGTCCGTTTCGTGTTCCGAGATGAAGGCCTGGAATTCCGTAGAGTTATGTTTGCGGGCGAAAGAGTCCGGGTCGTCACCGTCGGGAAGCAGGCAGACTTTGACGTTCATACCCTCTTCGAGCAGCATATCAATACCACGGATAGAAGCTTTGATACCTGCGGCGTCCCCGTCATAAAGCACCGTCATATTGTTTGTGAAGCGGTGAATCATACGGATTTGTCCCGGGGTAAGCGCTGTTCCCGAAGAGGCCACTACATTCTCGATGCCGGATTGATGCATAGAGATTACGTCTGTGTACCCTTCAACCAAAAAGCAACGGTCTTGTTTTACAATCGCCTGTTTGGCAAAATAGATACCGTATAGTTCGTTGCTCTTGTGGTAAATATCCGATTCGGGAGAATTGACATATTTGACCTTAACCCCTTTGGTCGCACTGGCAAGCACACGTCCGCCGAAAGCTACTACCTTTCCCGAAAGAGTGTGTACCGGGAATATGACACGTCCCCAAAAGCGGTCCCGCAGACGGTGGTCATCCGTTTCATAACAAAGTCCCGTTTTCACAAGATACTCTTTCTTATATCCTTTCTGTATTGCTTCTTGGGCGAAAGCGTCATGGCTGTCGGTGCAATATCCTAACTGAAACTTCTCGATGATATCATCCCGAAAGCCGCGATTGCGGAAATAAGCCATCCCGATACTGCGGCCGTCTACATGGTTCTTCAGTATATTCTGAAAGTAATCGCGTGCGAAGTTATTGACGATAAACAGGCTTTCCCGTTCGCTTTGCACAAACTTTTCTTCATCACTCAGTTCCCGTTCTTTGATTTCGATATTGTACTTCTTGGCGAGGTATCTTAGTGCTTCCGGATAGGACATCTGTTCGTGCTCCATGATGAAGTGTACGGCATTTCCCCCTTTTCCACATGCGAAACATTTGCAAAGCCCTTTGGCGGGAGAGACATAAAAAGAAGGAGTCTTGTCGTTATGAAAAGGACACAAACCGACATAATTCACTCCACGCTTGCGTAGTGTGACAAAATCTGAAACGACATCCATGATCTGTGCCGCATCCAATATCCGGTCTATGGTAGCTTGATCTATCATTCTTTCTATCTCCTGTAAATCTGTTTTTGCGGATACAAAGGTACACATAAAAAAATCCCCTGCAAAGAACTTTTTTGCAGGGGACCGTTAAATCTTATGTGTAATCAGTGATTGCCGATTACGGGTTATTTGATCTTTTCCCGAATCTTTGTCAGATACTTCTTCATTCCTTCCGCATCCTTGTTCTCAATGATTTCGAGAAGATTTTTCAGCTCGGTGCGGATGTTGGCCACCTGTCCCGGAGTGCGCGGGTTGAACAGAATTTCCTGAAGCAGGTAGTCATCTTCGCTCAGCAAACCTTTGGCAATAGCCATATGTTTCTTGAATGTGGTTCCCGGTGCTTCCTGGTGTTTCATTACAGCTGCAAATACGAACGTCGAAACGAACGGGATGGATAGCGAGTAAGCCACCGTTTCATCATGTTCGTCAAAGGTATATTCGAAGATGTTCAACCGCAAGGTCTGGTAGAGGTCTTTAAAAAAGATCTTACCCAAGTGATCTCCTTCACTGATGATAATGGCGTTCTCGCTGCTTAGATTGCTAAGGCTGGCGAAAGTCGGACCGAACATAGGGTGACTGGAAACATAACGGAAGCCGCTTTCTTCGTAGAACTTCTTCAGTCCCGTTTTAACAGAAGCAATATCACTGATGATGCAATCTTTGGGCAGCACAGGCAACACTTTGCGGAAAGCGTCCAGTGTGTACTTTACTGTTGCGGCGTTGATAACCAGTTCCGGTTCAAAATCCTTGATTTCTTCCAATGTCGTGAAACGATAAGTGTTGTAGACAAAACGTAATTGGTGCGGGTTGACGTCGAACACGGCCGTTTCGTGTTGGAAGCTCAATATATCAGTAAAGAAAGAGCCCATTTTCCCGGCTCCGAGTATTAATATTCTCATGTCTATTGTTTATTTGTTGATAATCTCCATCTGTTGGCGGACAGACTCTTCGTGGATAGCCTCGAAGATTTTCTTCATGAATTCCGCATCCATACCGCATTGTTCCCCTTGCGAACCGCGCTTTTCCAGAATTTCATTGTAACGTCCGGTCTGGAGTACGGTGATATTATGTTCTTTCTTGTATGTACCGATTTCACGGGCAACGCGCATTCTTTTTGCCAACTCTTGAATGATGTTGTCATCGCATTCATCAATCTGTTTGCGTAGCAGCCCCAGACTTTCGGTCGATTGGGTCTCGGTACGGATAACCAATAGATTGAGGATATAGTCGAGTACATCCGGTGTCACTTGTTGGGAAGCGTCACTCCATGCACAATCCGGATTGCAGTGGCTTTCTACGATCAGACCGTCGAAGTTAAGGTCCATAGCCTGCTGACAAAGCGGAGCTACCAGTTCGCGTTTTCCACCGATATGACTGGGATCGCAGAAGATGGGCAGATTAGGGATGCGGCGGCGCAGTTCGATAGGAATGTGCCATTGGGGCAGATTGCGGTAAATCTTCTTGTCGTAGCTGCTGAAACCACGATGAATAGCACCTAGACGTTTCAGACCTGCATTGTTGATACGTTCCAAGGCTCCGATCCACAATTCAAGATCCGGATTTACAGGGTTCTTGACCAATACGGGGATATCAACGCCTTTCAGAGCGTCTGCGATTTCCTGTACGGCGAAAGGGTTGGCAGTGGTACGTGCACCTACCCAAAGAATATCGATTCCGGCTTTCAGACATTCGTAAACGTGCTTGGCCGTTGCAACTTCGGTTGCGACATACATACCGGTTTCTTTTTTCACCTCTTTCAACCAGGCAAGACCTTCGACGCCTATACCCTCGAAGCCTCCCGGTTTGGTACGTGGTTTCCAGATTCCTGCACGGAATATCTTCTGACCTTTCGCTGCCAATTGCTTGGCTGTATCCATTACTTGTTCTTCTGTTTCTGCGCTACACGGGCCGGCAATGACAATCGGTCTTTTAGCCTCAATGCCCGGTAATAAAATTGATTCGAGTTCCATAATAATAATGTATCAATATGCCAATGTGCTAGTAATTCCATTGGCAGTTGGGTTATCTAAACTATTTAATTGTTCTATTTATCGGCACGTTGGCTGTCAGCACATTGTGTCATTGTTTTTATCCTTTCGAGTGCTTCCTCCAACTTGGCGTCTTTGCAGCAAAGAGAGATGCGGATATATCTCGCTCCGTTGCTGCCAAAGATAAATCCCGGTGTGATAAACACTCTGGCTTCATGCAATACCTTTTCCGTCAACTCTTCCACATCTTTGCAGGAAGCGGGGATCTTTCCCCAAAGGAACATACCTACCTGTTTCTCATCGTATGTGCACCCTAGTGTTTTCATAATTTCACCGGCTAGGTGGCGACGGTTACGGTAGTTCTTGTTATTGCCCTCGTACCAGTCGGCTTCGGCTTCCAGAGCAGTGGCTGCCGCCAGTTGCATGGCACGGAACATTCCGCTGTCTATATTGCTTTTCACCTTCAGAATCCATTGTACAAACTCAGCATTTGAGGCCAGCATACCGATACGCCATCCCGGCATATTGTGGCTTTTGCTCATGGAGTTGAATTCGATACAACAGTCTTTGGCCCCCGGTACGCTCAGAATACTGATCGGTTTCTCGTTCAGGATAAAGCTGTATGGGTTATCATTCACGATTACAATATTCTTGCGGCGGGCAAAGTCAACGAGACGCCCGTATAATTCCGGAGTTGCATTGGCGCCTGTCGGCATATTCGGATAATTGGTCCACATCAGTTTTACCCGGCTGAGGTCCATTCTCTCCAGGGCTTCAAAATCAGGCATCCAGTTCTCGTCTTCTTTGAGGTCGTAGTTGATGACTTCCGCACCGAGTATCTTGCTCAGCGAAGTGTAAGTAGGATATCCCGGATTAGGAACCAGCACTTGTTCTCCCGGATTGACAAATGCCAGAGTGACATGGAGTATTCCCTCTTTCGAGCCGATCAAAGGCTGTATCTCCGTGTTCGGATTCAGTTCCACTCCATACCAACGTTGATACCAGGCGGCAAAACCCTTGCGAAGTTCGGGGATGCCCACGTACGGTTGGTAGCCGTGTCCGTTGGGATCATGCGCATTGCTGCACAATGTTTCGATGGTTTTCTCGGAGGGGGGCATATCGGGACTTCCGATACCCAGACTGATGACGTCCTTACCTTCCGCATTCATCTGTGCTACCTCTTTCAGTTTCTTGGAGAAGTAGTATTCACTTACGCTTGCCAGTCTGTCGGCAGGAGCGATCTTATACATTTGACTTTCCTTCTGCATATTCGCCTAATGTTTTGAGTTCTTTGGTTAATGGAGTGATTGCTGCAATGGACTGCTTATATCTCAGATAATCGTTGAAAGCCACATCTACATAAAATTGGTATTCCCATTCACGTCCGATGATCGGTAACGATTGTATCTTGGTCAGGTTGATATTATAAAAAGACAGGATGGACAATACTTGCGACAAACTGCCTTCCGTATGCGGCAAGGTGAATACCATGCTTGCCTTGTTGGTAGCATTTGCATGATGTTGGCGTAGTTCATCCGCCTGCCAGGGATCGGCAACTACCAGAAAACGGGTGAAGTTGTGTTTGTTTGTCTCGATTCCTTCTTGAAGCACCTTCATACCGTAACGCTCGGCTGCCGCTTTGGAACAGATGGCGGCGTGGCCTTTCAAGTTCTCGTTCTTGATGATTTCCGCGCTGCGTGCCGTATCCTCACCCTCTACTACTTTCAGTTGCGGATGTTGGTTCAGGAATTCGCGGCATTGCATCAGGGCGATAGGGTGGGAATTTACTTCCGTCAGATCTTCCCAGCTTTCGTCGGGAAGGCAGACAAAACTGTGTGAGATACGCAATTTGTATTCGCCGATAATTTGTGTGCCGCTTTGTCTCAACAACTCATTGTTGTGCAACAAGCTTCCCGCAATTGTATTTTCGATGGCGAGCATTCCGATTACCTGGCTGTCTTTTCGTATCGAAGTAAACACGTCCTCGAAGTTGGCGCAGCAGATTAGCTCTATTTCTTCCCCTTCGAAGTACTTGTGTGCGGCGATATCATGGTAGGAACCTAATGTTCCTTGAATTGCTATCTTTTTCATTGTTCTAAATGGTTTATATAAAAAAATCCCGCGTCCATATTGGAGCGGGATTCATATGATTGATTTCTCTATTCAGTCCTTAAGCATCACTGTCACTTGATACATACAAACTCCCGCTCTACTTTGTTGCTAAAGTAAAAGTAAAAAAAGAAGTAATATGCATAAGTAAACGATTTCATTCGATCCTTTGTTTTTGCTTTGGTTTCTAATTCTGGGGCAAAAGTAATAATTTTCTGTTAGATGCAAACAAAAAGCGATACTTTTTTTCTATTCTTGCCTAAAAAATATAAAAAGGACACTTAGAAGATACCCGGAAGAGTTTCTGGCTTTGCTCCCAGAGTCTTGAATTCACCGTTCAAACCGGCTTCATCTTTCGGGTTCAGCTCCAATGATTTCTTCATGTCCTCGATAGAACCGTCCTTGTCGCCATTTAACAATTTGGCACGTCCGCGTTCCTTATAAGCTTCTGCGAAGTTCGGATTCAACTCAATGGCTTCGTCAAAGAGTCCGATAGCTTCCGTCAGTTTCTTCTGACTGATGTAAAGTCGTCCCAGATAGAGGTACGCCTGTTCGTTGAAAGGATTTATTTCCGTGACAAGTTGATAATCCTTTTCCGCTTCTTCGGACTCTCCGTTGTCCTCCTTCACCTTTCCATGTAGGAGTATCGCCGTTTCTTCTTCCGGATTCTGAGCCAATATGGCATCTACATCCTCCATTACCTCTTTGTATTGTTTCATTTTCAATAAGGCTTCTGCGCGTAACAGGCGGGCTTCGATGAAATCATCCTTCAAGGTGATAGCTTTGGTGAGGTGGGCGATAGTCATCAGGTCGTCGTCCTGGCCTTTGCGGGCTTTTCCCAGCAGATAATGCGCTACGGCATTTCCTTCTTCGATGGCGATGGCCTTGTTGGCTGCCTCTTCCATAGCCTGATAATCTTCCTGAATGAAGCATACATTCGCCAATGTCAGGAAAGTATTGGTAACATGAGGTTCCATTACAGCCATTTTCTCCAAAAGTTCGCGGGCCTTTGCCGTTTCTCCCAATTGGACGTAGAGTTGGCTGAGATATCCCAATGTCTCGAAATCCTCCTCAATGGCAAGGGCTTCCGTGAAACATTTTACGGCATAATCCGGGCGTCCCATGCGTTGCGCGCGCAAACCGTCATATTTGAAGATCTCGAATCTTTTCCGGTCGTTTTTCTGCTTTTCACTTTCCGGTGTCTCCGATTTCCCGGAGAAGAAAGATTTAAAAAAGTTCGGCATGATATGTTGTTTTTGAGTTACACTTGCAAATGTAATAACTTATTTTGATATATGTATCATTCCATCCTGCATCTTCCATTCGCCTTCCTCCAATAAATAGCGGATAACCTCTCCAACCTTTTCTTTCTCCGCTTCCATGTTATTGGCTATTTCTGCCGGAGTAAGCGGTTTTTGAATGAGCAGTCCGGTCATTCGCTTCTTTAATTCTTCAAAGGAGTCATCGGACAGACTGTCTGTGGCGCGGTGGCTGAGGCAGATATCGCATTGGCCGCAATTATGTTCGTTTTTCTCTCCGAAGTAGCGGAGCAGCATCCGGCTCCGACATACGTTTTCTGAAGTGACATATTCCTCCATCGCCTTGATGCGCGCTTCGTATCTTGCTTTCCGTTCTTCGTAGACAGAGGGAGGAATATGTACAAAACGCAGTTCCTGCCGTTCGCGCGTATATATAATATAAGGTGTCTTTTTGTGTGGAATATAATCCACGATGCGGCGTTTGGTCAATGTCACCAGGATGTTATAGATCTGTTCGTGTGTCAGCCCCGTGCGTATCGACAGTGAAGCCTCGCTGATATAGGCATAATCCGTGAATACCCCTGTGTAGGAACGAAGGATTGTCTGTATCAGCGCTTCGGTTTCTTTTCCCATCTCCCGTAGTTTGTACAGCTCGTCCCGGTGAATCGTAAAAAGGATGCGGGAAGCATTATCCTGTTCGTCCGTATATTCCAGATAACCGGCTTGCGTCAGTATCTTCAGCGCACTGTCTACCGGGACCGGAAAGTATTTGAATTTCCGGCAGAATTCTTCCAGATTAAATTCGCGGACACATTGGAAACCGTCGCCCATCGCCATCTGATAGTAATATTGCAAATGCTCGTAAACATCGAGAATATACTCTTTGTCGGGGAAGGTGTCTGCCACCCGTTTGTGCAGGGTAGTCTTATCAGATTTGGCATATAGAATGACAGCATATGCCTTTTTCCCGTCTCTGCCTGCCCGTCCGGCCTCTTGAAAATACGCTTCCGGAGAATCGGGGAGATCAAGATGAAGGACGATGCGGACATCCGGTTTGTCAATACCCATTCCGAAAGCATTGGTGGCTACCATTACGCGGACTTCCCCGTTTTGCCAGCGTTTCTGGCGGAGGTCTTTCACTGCATTATCCAGTCCGGCATGATAGAAGTCAGCGGTAATATCTTCGTTCACCAGCAGTTCGGTGATTTCCTTTGTCCGTCGCCTGTTGCGGACATAAATGATGGCGCTACCTGGTATTTTCCGTAAGATATGCAATAACTCGTTCGTCTTGTTGTCTGTCTTACGGACGATGTACGCCAGGTTCTTCCGTTCAAAACTCATGCGGAAGACATTGCCTTCATGGAAGTTCAGACGATTCTGAATATCCTTTACTACTTCCGGTGTGGCGGTTGCGGTCAGTGCCAGCACCGGAACTCCGGGCAGGAGTTCCCGTATTTCCGCAATTTTCAGATAGGCAGGCCGGAAGTCATATCCCCATTGGGAGATACAGTGACTTTCGTCTACTGTGATCATGGAGACTTTCATCGCCTTCAGTTTGGTGCGGAAAATCTCCGTATCCACACGTTCCGGAGAAATATAGAGGAATTTGTAATCACCGAAGATACAATTCTCCAGTGCGGTGAGAATCTCCTGGCGCGTCATGCCGGAATATACGGCAAGCGCCATGATTCCCCGTTTGCGCAGGTTCTGCACTTGATCTTTCATCAAGGCAATGAGGGGAGTAATGACAATGCAAATACCTTCTTGAGCGAGAGCAGGCACTTGGAAGGTGATGGACTTTCCACCGCCTGTCGGCATAAGCCCCAATGTATCTTTGCCTTCGCTGATACTGGTAATGATCTCCTCCTGCAAGTCGCGGAAGGAGTCATACCCCCAGTATTGTTTCAATATCTCCTGATACTTATTCAATCGGCTTTATATCTTCAATTTGAAGTTGGATTTCGCCACGCTTATGCGTGTTTTCTTCGATGGTGTAGCAGATGTCGAACGAGCGTTTCGTCTTGATATAACGTACGTGCGAACTTTGCCCGAAAGCAATGCCGTTCATTACATTGTTCGATTTGTTATCCACCAGTTCCAGTTTGATGTGCTCCTGATCACGTCCCACCACCTTGCTTGTTCCGTAGTCGTAGACATGGTGCGTACAGAAAATAGGTTTCATATTGTCAGGACCGAAAGGATTGAATCTTTTCAGATCATTGAAGAACTTGGATGAAATGTCTCTGAAATCTATCTCCGCATCAATGTCGATTACGGCACTGGTCTGCTCCGGTAAAATATGCTGCGAGACGTATTCTTCAAATCGTCTGGTGAACTCTTCCACGTTTTCTACTTTCATGGATAGTCCGGCAGCATACGTATGGCCTCCAAAGTTCTCCAGCAGGTCGCGGCAATGTTCGATTGCTTTATATACATCGAAGCCGGAAACGGAACGTGCGGAACCTGTCGCCATGTCGTCCGTTCGGGTTAGCACTACAGCCGGGCGATAGTAGACTTCTGTCAGTCGGGAAGCCACAATACCGATCACTCCCTTGTGCCACTCTTCGTTGTAGATCACGATAGAGCGGCGGTCGGCAAGCCCTTCCAGATTGGCGACGATATTGTTCGCCTCTTCCGTCATACTCTTGTCGAGGTCTTTACGAGTCTCGTTGTATTGATTAATTTGTCCGGCTTTCTCCAGCGCTACCGAGAAATCTTTTTCGGTGAGTAAGTCTACCGCTTCTTTTCCGTTTTGGATACGTCCCGATGCGTTGATACGCGGTCCTATTTTGAATACGATATCGCTGACGGTAATCTCTTTTTCGGAGAGTCCGCATACATCGATGATCGCTTTCATTCCGGTACTCGGGTTGCTGTTCAGCTGCTTCAACCCATGAAAAGCGAGAATACGGTTTTCACCCATGATGGGCACGATATCCGATGCGATACTTACCGCCACGATGTCGAGCAGCGGAATCAGATGATGAAACTCGATACCGTTGCTGATGGCGAACGCTTGCATAAACTTGAAACCGACCCCGCAACCGGAAAGGTGTGTGTACGGATACGTATTATCCAAGCGTTTGGCATTCAGAATGGCTACGGCAGGTGGAAGCACCTCATCCGGCACATGATGGTCGCAGATGATAAAGTCG
>OJRI01001261.1_pt1 | contig 13890 bp, 9 predicted proteins | sample 1599151 | NCBI WGS metagenome assembly OJRI01 (sample SAMN03922457, study PRJEB24848) | human gut metagenome | isolation source: stool sample | host: Homo sapiens | place: Germany | collected 2009-11
TATTCTTTATTATTTATTCTTTATTCTTTATTATTTATTCTTTATTATTTATTCTTTTTTAATTTTCCCGTGCTCACCACCGTCAACACATCCCCATCCACCTTAAACTTTACCTCCACGCCGCCAAAGCTCAGACCGTACAGGCGTTCGGGGTCGTGCTGGTAGCTGGGGCGGGGGTCGCTGCGGAGCACGCCGAGTAGGGCATCCCGCTTGTCCGCCGGGATCTGTTCCAGCACTTCCGGTTCCGCCTGTACCTGCAGCGTATAAAACTTTGTGGTGTCGGTAAAGCCGCCGCGGGCATCCGGGTGAGCGTCCACATAGGGCAGGTAGGGCTTGATGTCAAAAATCGGCGTACCATCCAAAAGGTCGGCCCCGCCAACGGTCAGTACCGGTCCCTGCGGGGTGTTGGGTTCCACTTTCAGCAGCTTTACGCTGGAAAGCCCCAGCGCATTGGGCCGGAACGGGCTGCGGGTGGCAAACACCCCCATGCGGGTATTGCCGCCCAGCCGCGGCGGGCGCACGGTGGGGCGCCAGTTGGTGCCATCCTGCCCGGCCTGCACCACTGTGGAAAATTGCCACACCAGCCAGATATAATCGTACCCATCCAGCCCGCGCACCGCATCCGGGCTGCGGAACTCCGGTTCAAACACAATGCGTGCCCGCAGTTCCTCTACCAGCCCGCTCTGCCGCGGAATGCCGAATTTTTCCGAGAAGTCCGTTTCAATATGCGCGATCTGCGCCAGCGTGTAAGCCATCTTTCCCTCGTTTTGTTTCTTTGTCCGGGTATGCTGCTGTTACCGCCCCAAAATCCGTTGCAGCAGTCCCTTCGGCTTCCGGTCGGCCTCCGCCAGGCGGCGGTAATACTTCCAGTCGCCCTCATAAATAGAACCCCAGCAGCTGCGGTTGCGGCGCAGGTGCGGCCCTTTTTCAAAAATACCGGTCAAAAATTCTGCGCACGCCTCGTCCGTCACATAGCGTGCCGCGCGGGAGCTTCCGTCCGGTGCCAGAATCGGCGCATGGCACATCGCAAGGAACTTTTCATCGTCCCGGTCGATCTCATCGATTGCCGCGATCAGCGCCGCCGTATCCGGGTAATCATCCGCGCACAAAAAGGCCGCAGGGTTAAATTCCTGCTTCACATCCGGCGCGCCCCAGTAAATGGGCACCGTGGCTGCGGCAAAGGCATCCACGATTTTTTCGGTGCAATATCCCGGCCCGCGGCTGTTCTCATACGCAATAGAGAATTTATATCCACGCTGGAACGCCAATTTGTCTGTCACCGGCCCGCCGATGTTGTTCATATAGCCACCGCCGCTGTCCACTGGGCGGTGGGCATTCAGCGCAGCAAAAAATTCATTGCGCTCGTTGGAATAGTCATTGCTCACCACAAAGTTACAGAATTTTTTCTTTGCCAGCAGTTCCTCATCCGGTACCGTATGCTTGGTCAGAGCCGGAGCCCAGCTGCTGCGCATGGCGTACAGTGGCAGCCGCAGGTAGCGCCCATCAAAATCCAGCACCTCGAACCCCATGGCATAGTCATACAGGTTCAGGTCCGGCCAGCTGTCCTCGCCGGAAAACTGGATGCGGCAGCAATCATACTTCAAAAAGTCAAAGCCAAAAGTCCCGCAGAGTACAAAATCCGGCTTTTCCTCCGGCCCATTGCAGAACGTGATTTCCCACCCGGCATGTTCCAGCGTCTGGGCAAAATAGTTATCACGGGCGTCCCAGTCCGGGGCCAGGTCACAAAACGCCAAGCGCACCTGCTTTTTCCCCGGCATTTCAGCCCTCCCCGCGCTGGCGCAGCCAGGCATATTTCAACATTGCGGTCACGGTTTTGCTGTCGCGGATTTCGTCCGTCATCACCATCTGCAATACATCGTCAAACGGCAGGCCTGCCACATCCAAAAATTCCCCATCGTCCAGGTGCTGGCTGGTGGGTTTCAGGCCCTTGGCCGCCCAGATATAAATTTTCTCGCTGTCATAGCCCACAGTCGGGTACAGCACCCCCAGGTTGATGAACCGTTCCGCCGTCACGCCGCACTCTTCTTCCAGCTCACGCTTGGCTGCTTCAAACGGGTCTTCGTCCTTTTCCAGTTTGCCGGCCGGCAGTTCCCACAGTTCTTCTTTCAGTGCGTAACGGTACTGGCGCACCATCAGCACCTTGTCATCATCTGTCAGGGGCAGAATGCACGCCCCTCCGTTGTGGTGTACCACCTCGCGGAAGCTGGTCATGCCATTTTCCAGCTCCACCTGGTCCATGGTCACGCGGAACACGTTCCCCTTAAAAATTTCTTTGGAGTTCAGTTTTATTTCGGTATGCTGCATGGCAGATCATAGCTCCCTTCCTATCATCCGGCTGGATGTGTTTTTATTAAATATGTACATTTCCCGGCCTGCGGCCGGGCTTTGCTTGCCGTTTTATACTTACTTTGATTGTAATTGTCCCGCCCCGCCCTGTCAAGCTTCCGGCGTATTTTCCATTGGCTGTGCCGTTTTATTTTTCAAATTTTCTCTGCTTTCTGGCTTTTGTTTTGTCAGCCGGGCCATTTTTGTGCTGTTTTTCTGATTTTTCAGCCTATGCAGTCCCATTTATTTCCCTGCTTCAGCTAATTTGCACAAAACCCTCCCACAAAACGGTCAACCTGCACACAAGCGCGCAAAATTTTTGTGCAACATTCTAACTGAATAGGCTTTACTATTCCGCCCCTTTTTTGGTAAAATAAGCTTAAGCAAGAGCGCCATCTGCCAGGTTCGCAAGGGTTTGGCCGGGTGGTACTGCCTGTGGGCTTTTGCCGCAGCCTACCCGCTGCAAGGAGCAATTATTGCAGCAGGGGCACACAGGTGCTAATCTAACTGGGAATGTCCCTCCGGCATTCCCTAGTAAACGGAGGAAAAAAAATGCCAAGAGCAAAACAGTCCATGGATGGCAATACCGCGGCTGCGCATGTAGCTTATGCGTTTACCGATGTTGCTGCCATCTACCCGATTACCCCCTCCAGCCCGATGGCAGACACTGTTGACCAGTGGAGCGCCGCCGGCCTGAAGAACATTTTCGGGAACCAGGTCAAGGTTGTTGAAATGGAGTCCGAGGCTGGCGCCGCAGGTGCTGTGCACGGTTCTCTGGGCACCGGTGCTATCACCACCACTTTCACCGCTTCCCAGGGTCTTCTGCTGATGATCCCCAACATGTACAAGATCGCCGCTGAGCAGCTGCCCTGCGTCTTTGACGTTTCTGCCCGTACCGTTGCTACCCAGTCCCTGAACATCTTCGGTGACCACAGCGACGTTATGGCCGTTCGTCAGACCGGTTTTGCCATGCTGTGCGAATCCAACCCTCAGGAAGTTATGGATCTGAGCCCCGTTGCTCACCTGTCCGCTATCGAAGGCCATGTTCCGTTCGTGAACTTCTTCGACGGCTTCCGTACTTCTCACGAGATCCAGAAGATCGAAAAGTGGGATTACGAAGACCTGAAGGAAATGTGCAACATGGAGGCTGTTGAGGAGTTCCGTGCCAAGGCTCTGAACCCCGAACATCCCAAGATGCGCGGTTCTCACGAAAACGGCGACGTTTTCTTCCAGCATCGTGAAGCCTGCAACCCGGCATATGAGGCACTGCCCGCAGTTGTCGAGAAGTACATGGCCAAGATCAACGAAAAGCTGGGCACCAACTATGACCTGTTCAACTACTACGGCGCTCCCGATGCAGACCGCGTCATCATCGCTATGGGCTCCATCTGCGACGTTGCCGAAGAAGTTGTTGACTACCTGACCGCTAAGGGCGAGAAGGTTGGCCTGGTTCTGGTTCGTCTGTATCGTCCTTGGGTTTCTTCTGCTCTGCTGAAGGTTCTGCCCAAGACCGCAAAGAAGATCGCAGTTCTGGACCGCACCAAGGAGCCCGGCTCCCTGGGCGAACCCCTGTACCTGGATGTTGCCACCACCCTGCGTGAAGCTGGCATGAACGATGTTGTCCTGACCGGCGGCCGTTACGGCCTGGGCTCCAAGGACACCCCGCCGTCCAGCGTGTTCGCCATCTACACCGAACTGGAGAAGGCTGATCCGAAGCCTCGCTTCACCATCGGCATCACCGATGACGTCACCAACCTGAGCCTGCCCGAAGTCAAGCCCGCTCCGATCACCTCTGCTCCCGGCACCAAAGAGTGCAAGTTCTGGGGTCTCGGCGGCGACGGCACTGTCGGCGCAAACAAGAACTCCACCAAGATCATCGGCGACCATACCGACAAGTACATTCAGGCTTACTTCCAGTATGACTCCAAGAAGACCGGCGGCGTTACCATCAGCCATCTGCGCTTTGGCGATAAGCCCATCCGCAGCCCCTACTACATCAACCAGGCTGACTTCGTTGCCTGCCATAACCCCGCTTACATCCACATGGGCATGAAGATGGTTCAGGATGTCAAGCCGGGCGGCGTGTTCATGATCAACTGCCAGTGGACCGATGAGGAGCTGGACGAGCATCTGAACGCTGCTGATAAGAAGTACATTGCTGATAACAACATTCAGCTGTACACCATCAACGCTATCGATAAGGCTATCGAGATCGGCATGGGCAAGCGCACCAACACCATCCTGCAGTCTGCTTTCTTCAAGCTGGCTGACGTTATGCCCATCGACGAAGCTGTTGAGTTCATGAAGGCCGCTGCCAAGAAGAGCTACGGCAAGAAGGGCGACGCTGTTGTCCAGATGAACTGGAAGGCTATCGATGCCGGTGTTGACGCTGTCCATAAGGTCAACGTCCCCGAGAGCTGGCACAACCCGGCTCCCGATGCTGCCCCGAAGGCCCTGAAGGGACCCGATGCACTGGTCAAGCAGATCCGCGACGTCATGGAGCCCATCAGCCGTATGGACGGCGACAGCCTGCCTGTTTCTGCCTTTGAAGGCAACGTCAACGGCGAGTGGGAGCAGGGTGCTTCTGCTTACGAGAAGCGCGGCACCGCTGTTATGGTTCCCGAGTGGGATGCTGAGAAGTGCATTCAGTGTAACCAGTGTGCATTCGTCTGCTCTCATGCTACCATCCGTCCGTTCTGCCTGACTGCTGACGAAGCTGCTAATGCTCCCGAAAGCACCAAGCTGGCTGACACCAAGCCCAAGGCTAGCGAGTACAAGTTCACCATGGCTGTCTCTCCGCTGGACTGCATGGGCTGCGGCGAATGTGTCACCGTCTGCCCGACCAAGGCGATCGAGATGAAGCCGCAGGAGAGCCAGGCTGCACAGCAGGCTGCTTTCGATTACTGCGTCGAGAACATCCGCAAGAAGGACAACATCCCTGGTGTTGTTTCCGATATTTCCGTCAAGGGTTCTCAGTTCAACCAGCCGCTGCTTGAGTTCTCCGGCTCCTGCGCTGGCTGCGCCGAGACCTCTTATGCCCGCCTGATCACCCAGCTGTTCGGCGAGAAGATGTTCATCTCCAACGCCACCGGCTGCTCCTCCATCTGGGGCGGCACCGCTTCCATCAGCCCGTACACCACCAACAAGGAGTCTGGCTTCGGCCCCGCTTGGATCAACTCCCTGTTTGAGGATAACGCTGAGCACGGCCTGGGCATGCAGATTGGTTACGAGACCGTTCGTGCCAACCTGATTACCAAGGTTGAAGCTCTGAAGGGCAAGAATGCTGATCTGGATGCTGTCATCGACAAGTACCTGGAAACCAAGAACAACACCAAGGCCAACGACGCTCCTGCCAAGGCCCTGATCGCTGCTCTGGAAGCCTGCGGCTGCGATGAATCTAAAGAGATCCTGAAGGATAAGCAGTACCTGGCCAAGAAGAGCTTCTGGATCTTCGGCGGCGACGGCTGGGCATATGACATCGGTTACGGCGGCCTGGATCACGTTCTGGCTTCCGGCCACGACGTCAATGTTATGGTCTTCGATACCGAGATGTACTCCAACACCGGCGGACAGGCTTCCAAGGCCTCCAACATCGGTGAGGTTTGCCAGTTTGCTGCTGCCGGTAAGGAAATCAGCAAGAAGAGCCTGGCCGAGATCTGCATGACCTATGGCTACATCTATGTTGCTCAGATCGCTCTGGGCGCTAACATGGCTCAGGCTGTCAAGGCCATTGCTGAGGCTGAGGCTTACCCCGGCCCGTCCATCATCATCGGCTACGCTCCCTGCGAGCTGCACGGTGTTAAGGGCGGCATGACCAACTGCCAGAACGAGATGAAGAAAGCCGTTGAGGCTGGCTACTGGAACCTGTTCACCTTCAACCCGGCACTGAAGGCCGAGGGCAAGAATCCGTTCACCCTCACCTCCAAGGCTGGCAAGATGGACAAGTATCAGGAGTTCCTGGCTAACGAGACCCGTTACAGCCGCCTGAGCCGCGCATTCCCGGATCGCGCTAAGGCCCTGTTCGAGAAGAACCAGGAAGCTGCTGAAGCTCGTTACACCCACCTGACCAAGCTGGTTGACCTGTACAAGTAATTTGTCCGGTCCGCGGCGCTGCCGCTAAACCAGTAATATAAAACCCCGCCCCGCGCATCCGATACGGTTTGCGCGGGGCGGGGTTTTGTTATTCCTCTTCGCTTTCTCCCCGTAAATAAACCCAATAAAAAGGCACAGCCCCCGGTTCTTCACCCGGCGCTGTGCCCTTTTTGTTTATCTTATCCTGTATTAAAGTTTCTTCGGTTTCTTCTTTTCAAAGAAGGAACCTCGTCCGCTCCAATTATTCTTCGTCCTCGCCCTCAGTGTCCGGTGCAGCGTCCTCAGCAGCCTCTTCGGCGGCTTCGGCTGCGGCAATGGCTTCCAGTTCTTCAGGGGTCGGGTCAGTCTCGCCATCATCCTCCGGCTTTGCTGTTTCGGCGGTGGCATCGCGGTCCACGCGGGCCAGCACGGCTACCTTGTCCTCGCCAATCAGGCGCATCACGCGCACGCCGCTGCCATAGCGGGACTGCACGTTGATGTCATTGGCGTGCATGCGGATCAGAATACCGTCCTGGCTGATGAGGATCAGGTCATCGGTGTCATCCACAATCTTGATGCCTGCCACACCGCCGCGGGTGTAGTTGCGGATGCCCAGACCACCGCGCTTGGTAATGCGGTAGTCATCAATCAGGCTGCGGCGGCCTTTTCCGTCCTCGGTGACGGTCAGCACGGTTGCGCCGGGGCGGCAGACGCCCACGCCCACAACATAGTCACCATCACGCAGCTTGATGACGCGCACACCATGGCCTGTGCGGCCCATAGCGCGCGCTCCAGCCTCGCTGAAATGGATGGCGGCACCATCATGAGTGGCTACGATCAGCTCGTCCTCGCCGCCTGTCAGGTGGCACCAGACAAGGGCATCGTCCTCGTTCAGCGCAATGGCGTTCAGGCCGCCCTTGCGGATGTTGCGGAACTGGGAAAGCGGCGTGCGCTTGATCAGGCCCTGCCGCGTTACCATCGTGATGTAGCTGGCATCCTCGTCCATGTTGGCGGGCTGGCGCATCATGATGGTAACTTTCTCGCCCTCCTGCAGCTGCAGCAGGTTGGCAATGTGGCTGCCCTTGGCGGTGCGGCTGCCCTCGGCTACCTGGTAGCCTTTCAGGCGGTACACACGGCCCTTGTCCGTCATGAACAGCATGTAGTCATGCGTGGAGCCAACAAACAGTTCCTCGGTAAAGTCATTGTCTTTCTGGGTCATGCCAGCCACACCGCGGCCGCCGCGGTTCTGGGCACTGTAGGTGTCCACCGCCGTGCGCTTGATGTAACCTTCATGGGTCAGGGTAAAGACGCAGGTCTCTTCGGGGATCAGGTCCTCAATGTCCACTTCGCCGGAAACCGCCTCAATGGAGGTGCGGCGGTCGTCACCGTACTTGTCGGCCAGAGCCGTCAGGTCGGTCTTGACGATCTCCATGGTGTGGGCGTCGTTGGACAGGATATCCTTGTAATTTTCAATGCTGGCGCGCAGCTGGCCCAACTCCTCGTCGATCTTGAGGATTTCCAGGCCTGCGAGACGTCCCAGCTGCAGTTTTACGATAGCATCGGCCTGCGGGTCGTCGAAGCCGAAACGCTCCATAATGGCCGCCTTTGCCTCTGCAAAGCCGCCCTTGCAGGCGCGGATGGTGGCGATGATCTCATCCACAATATCCACAGCCTTGCGCAGACCTTCCAGGATGTGCTCGCGGTCCTGGGCTTTTTTCAGCTCATACGCCGTGCGGCGGCGGATGACCTGGAACTGGAAGTCCAGATAGCGCTGCATCATGGTCTTCAGGCTCATGATCTTGGGCACGCCGTCATCCAGCGCCAGCATGATTACACCCACGGTGTCCTGCAGCTGGGTGTAGCGGTAGAGCTGGTTCAGCACTACCTGCGGGTTGGCGTCCTTCTTGATCTCGACCAGGATCTTCATGCCGGTGCGGCTGGAGGACAGGTCGTTCAGGTCGCTGATGCCCTCAATGCGCTTATCTTTGACCAGGTCGCCGATGGATTCCAGCAGGCGGGTCTTGTTGACCATGTAGGGGATCTCGGTGATCACAATCTCATACCGGCCGTTCTTCTTCTCCACGATCTCGGCACGGCCACGCAGGGTGATCTTGCCGCGGCCTGTGGCATATGCCGCACGGATGCCGCTGCGTCCCATAATCACGCCGCCGGTGGGGAAATCGGGTCCCTTGATGTGCTCCATCAGGCCCGCCAGATCAATTTCCGGGTCATCAATCAGGGCAATCATGCCGCTGACGACTTCGCGCAGATTGTGCGGCGGGATGTTGGTGGCCATGCCGACCGCAATGCCCTGGCTGCCGTTGACCAGCAGGTTGGGGAACCGGCTGGGCAGCATGTGGGGTTCCTTCTTGGTTTCGTCAAAGTTCGGGTCCCAGTCAATGGTATCCTTATCAATATCCGTCAGCATTTCGCATGCAATTTTGGACATGCGGGCTTCGGTATAACGGTAAGCAGCCGGGGGGTCACCATCCACGGAACCAAAGTTGCCCTGGCCGTCAACCAGCGGATAACGCAGGCTGAAATCCTGTGCCAGACGCACCATCGCGTCATACACACTGGCGTCGCCGTGGGGGTGGTAAGCACCCAGCACAGCACCAACCGTATCCGCAGACTTGCGGTACGGGTGGCTGGGGTCGTTGCCGCGCTCGTGCATCGTGTACAGGATGCGGCGGTGTACGGGCTTCAGGCCATCGCGCACATCCGGCAAGGCACGGGATACGATAACGGACATGGAATAATCCAAAAATGCCGTTTCGATTTCCTGCTTGACATCGCGCACAATGACCTTCGTGCCCGAACCGGGCACCATGATAACATTTTCTTCCATTCAACTCACCTTTCGGATTGTTTCAAAGCCCTTTTGCAAAAGCTTCACCGAAAATCTTCACTCTATCATCAAAATATCAAAAACAAAATTCATCAGCGTCTGGCGGCAGCGGAAATTTCCACCGTAATCCGGGGTGGTAATAGATTGCCCACACGCAGCGGGCGCACAATGTGCGCCCCTACAGGGGCGGCAGCCGTTTGCTCCACTTCATAGGGAACAGTCTTGACCGTTCCAAAACCTGCGGGCTTTTTGCTCCCTCTCCCCTGCCGCCTTTTCTTTAACCCAAATGATTAAAGTTTTTTGCCAGGCTTTTTTTCAAAAAAGCCGCCAAAAAAGCCGCGAATCAAACGTCCAGACGTGCATACTTGGCGTTGCGCTCAATAAACTCCTTGCGGGGTTCCACCTGCTCGCCCATCAGGATGCTGAACGCCTCGTCCGCACGCTCGGCATCCTCGATTTTGATCTGCACGATGACGCGGTTGTCGGGGTTCATCGTGGTCTCCCACAGCTGGTCAGGGTTCATCTCGCCCAGACCTTTGTAGCGGTTGACCTTCGCGCCGGGCATTTCGGCGCTCAACAGCTTCATTTCGTCGTCGTTGTAGGCGTACTTGACGGTCTGGCCCTTCTGCAGCTTGAACAGCGGCGGCTGGGCGACGTAGACATAGCCGTGTTCAATCAGCGGCCGCATGTAACGGAAGAAGAAGGTCAGCATCAGGGTGCAGATGTGGGAGCCGTCAACGTCAGCATCAGCCATGATAAAGATTTTGTGGTACCGCACCTTGTTGATGTCAAATTCATCGCCAATTCCCGTGCCCAGTGCCGTCACAACCGGCATCAGCTTGTCGTTGCCGTAAATGCGGTCGGCGCGGGCTTTTTCCACGTTCAGCATCTTGCCCCACAGCGGCAGGATTGCCTGGATGTTGGAATCACGCCCCTGCTTGGCAGAGCCGCCAGCAGAGTCACCCTCGACGATGAAGATTTCGGTCTTGGCGGGGTCATTCTCGTGGCAGTCTGCCAGTTTGCCCGGCATACGGTTGCTTTCCAGCGCACTCTTGCGGCGCACCAGGTCGCGGGCCTTTTTGGCTGCGGCACGGGCGCGGGCTGCCTGGGTCACCTTTTCAAACACAGCCTTGGCAACAGCAGGGTTTTCTTCCAAAAATTCGCTGAGCTTGTTGTACACAATGTTGGAAACCAGCGTCTTGATGTAGGTGTTGCCCAGCTTGGCTTTGGTCTGGCCCTCAAACTGCGCTTCCTGCAGCTTGACGGAAACAACGGCGATCATGCCTTCGCGCACATCGCTGCCCTGCCAGTTTTCATCCTTTTCCTTCAGGTAGCCCTTGGCACGGCCAAATTCGTTAAACACGCGGGTCAGCGCGGTTTTCAGGCCTTCCTCGTGGGTGCCGCCCTCCGGGGTGTGCACGTTGTTGGCAAAAGAAAGGATCAGCTCGTTGTAGCTGTCGCAGTACTGCAAAGCAACTTCGGCCACAGCGCCGTTGGCTTCGCCTTTCATATAGATGACCTGCGGGTGCAGCGGGGTCAGGTCGCGCTTTTCATGCAGATACTGCACAAAGCTGCGCACGCCGCCCTCATAGCACATGGATTCCTGCGGCGGTACACCGTCGTTTTTCTCAATGCTTTCGGGGCGCTCATCCGTCAGGGTAATGCGCACACCGGCGTTCAGGAAGCTTTCTTCCCGCAGGCGCTTGAGCAGGATCTCATAATCGTATTCGGTGGTTTCGGTGAACATTTCCGGGTCTGGCTTAAAAGTAACGGTGGTACCCGTAGATGCCGCCACACCGATCTTTTTCAGGTCTCCATCCGGTTTTCCGCGCTTGAAACTCTGCTCGTACTCGGCGCCGTCACGGCGCACATGCACAACCAGCCATTCGCTCAGCGCGTTTACAACGCTGGCGCCGACGCCGTGCAGACCGCCAGCCACTTTGTAGCCGGAATCCTCGCCGCCAAACTTGCCGCCGGCATGCAGCACGGTATACACGACCGTGACAGCCGGGATGCCCAGTTTGGGCTGGATATCCACCGGGATACCGCGGCCGTTATCACTGACTTCAATGATATTGCCCGGCTTGATGGTCACTTCAATATGGGTGCAATACCCGGCCAGAGCTTCATCGATGGAGTTATCCACGATTTCATAAACCAGATGATGCAGACCGGAAGGGCCTGTGGAACCGATATACATGCCGGGGCGCTTGCGCACAGCTTCCAGCCCTTCCAGGACCTGGATCTGCGCGCCGCCGTACTCATGGTCGGTCGCCGTTTCGCGGTTGGTTTCGGTGATGATTTCTTCTGACATGAACTTTCCTCCCATTTCTTACGAGGTGCGGGGATTTCGGCAGCTTTTTTTCAAAAGCTTAAACCGGCATTTCTGCCGTTATCAGGGTAAAACCTGCCCTTTGGTATATCTGGGGTGCATTTTGTATCTGTAAAAATTATAGACGCTTTTTTGTCCGCCTAACGTTTTTCTGCAGTTTTACTGCCCCATATCAAACTTTGCCGCGCGGTTGCGGATGGCGGCGGTGGATATCTGGGTAATATAAACCGTATCATCGGGGAAATCTGTCAGGACAAAGCTTTTTGGCATACTGCCGCTCACATCCACAACAGCCCCTTCCTGCTGGGCATGCCGCAGGAATTCATCGGTGATCTTTGCCTTCTGGCCCGCATCGGTTGCGGTATCCAGGTCAAACACCCCGATGACGTCCCGCGTATTTACGATAAAATCCTGACCTAAGTGAAGATACATGATAATTAGTAATGAGAAATTAGCAATTAGGAATTGGAGACAGAACAAACTGCCGGGTTTGTCTTTTGGGGATCACGGTTCAGGAATGGGATGGCACTCTGCGCCGCCCTTTGGTCGTCTCAAAATTCAGAAATTTTATTTCCGCATCGCGTCAATTTTTGCAATGTTTTCATTTTGAGCTTTGCATTCATCAGTGCTTATTTTAAGACTGCGTTTTACTTTTAGTTTTCTATTATGATAAAGATGATTAAAAGTTTTTTCCGGTTCCCTTTTTTTCAAAAAAGGGAACAAAATCCCCCGTAAAGCAAAACCTCAACCCTCCCGCACGGTTCCGTGGTCCACAAAGACCAGCTTGCCGTTGGTCCGGGCAAAGGCGGCGGAATCGCAGGTGGTCACAAATGTCTGCTTGTCCTCAATGCGGGTCAATAGATACGTCTGGCGTGCGTCATCCAATTCACTGAGCACATCATCCAGCAGCATCACCGGATGTTCGCCCAGCACCTCGCCCGCCACGCTGGCTTCCGCCAGCTTCATGCTCAGCACCGCACTGCGCTGCTGGCCCTGGCTGCCATAAATTTTTCCCGGCTGGCCGTCAATTAAAATTTCCAGGTCCTCGCGGTGGGGCCCCGTCAGGCAAAAGCCTGCCCGCAGCTCGGTGTTTTTCACCTCGCGCAGCTTGGCCGCCAGCGCTTCCGGGCTGCCCGGATCGCAGCAGGGGCAGTATTGGATCTCCAACTTTTCTGCCCCGCTGGAAATATCACGGTAGTTCGCCGCTGCCGCCGGGGCCAGCTGGTCCAGATACCCCGCACGCCGCCGCATGACTTCGCAGCCATAGGTCACAAGCGCTTCGTTGTAGGTTTCCAGCAGAACATCCCCGCCGGGGGTGATGTCATACGCTTTCAGCAACGCATTTTTCTGCGCTACCACGCGTAAATACCGCCGTTCCGCCGCCAGGTAGCCGGGGTACAGCTGGCAGAGCGCGGCATCCAGGAAATGCCGCCGCCCTTCCGGCCCGCCTTTGACCAGGCTCAGATGGTTGGGGTCAAACGCCACCGCCGTAAAAGTTCCTGCGATCGAAGCAGCTCTTCCGCGGTCGGCTCCGTTCAGACGTACCGTCCGGCCGGGGCGCTGGGTTCCTTTAGCGCCAACGGTCAACCGTATTTCCTGGGGGCGGTCTCCCGCTTCAAATGCGGCCTCCAGCACGGCAAAGTCAGCGCCGCGCCGGATCAGCTCGGCGTCCTTTGCCCCACGGAAGCTTTTGCCCCCGGTCAGCAGCCAGACGGCTTCCAACAGGTTGGTTTTGCCCTGCCCGTTTGCCCCGCACAGAACCGTCAACTGCGGGGCGGGTTCCAAAACAGCGGCGGATAAATTGCGATAATCCGTCACTGCAAGGCGGTTCAGCCGCATCAGCAGCCCTCCGCGATCTGAACCTGGCGGCCTTCCAGCTCCACCACATCGCCCGGCACGCATTTTTTACCGCGCATGGTGCAGGGTTCCCCGTTCAGCTTCACTTCTCCGCCCTGGATCAGCTCCTTGGCTTCGCCGCCCGTTTCACACAGGCCGGCAAATTTCAGCAGAGCATCCAATTTGATAAATTCCGTGTGGATTCGTACTTTTTCCATCGTATCAGCCTTCATTCTTAAAGCGTACCGGCAGCACCAGGTAAATAAAGTCTTCGCCCTCCACCGGCAGGACCTTTACCGGGCTCAAGGGGCCGTTGATCTCCAGGCGCAGCTTTTCGCACTTGGAATAGCGCAGCGCATCCAGCAGGTAGCGGTTGTTGAACCCGATTTCCATGGAATCGCCTTCCATGCTTTCCGGCGTAAACTCATCCACCACCTTGCCCAGCGGGGTCTGGCAG
>OJRI01001273.1_pt1 | contig 13811 bp, 10 predicted proteins | sample 1599151 | NCBI WGS metagenome assembly OJRI01 (sample SAMN03922457, study PRJEB24848) | human gut metagenome | isolation source: stool sample | host: Homo sapiens | place: Germany | collected 2009-11
CTTCGCCGATTCTCCAGGAAAGGTTACCGCTGCTGCAAAGCATTAACTTTGCATCTCCGTAACGGTGTGCTTGTTCGATGAACTGTTCGATATGTTCGTTGGTAATCATAATTGCAAAGATAAAAAAATTAGAATTAAGTGAGTCGAAATTGCTTTTATTTAGACATAAGAACAAAAGAACATAAGGTCTGCGCTAATAGAATTATTTATAGCTATTTATTGAAGTTGTTTTATCTTTTGTCCTTATGTTCTTTTGTCTAAATCATCTTCTCATAAAAAACATGTTCTTCTTTCCGAACCGCATTCCGTATGGAAACAAGAACATTGGTCATTCATTCTCGCTTTCATTCATAAAAGCATGTCCGGCTCGTTCCCGAAAAGTCTCTTGTATTCGCTTTCAAAATTGGGTGTGAAGATTCCTTTTCCCATCGCTTCATGGATTTCCGTCGTGCTCCAGAAACGTCCGCCATCTGTTTCCGCACTGGGATGTATGTCCCCGTCGTAGGTGCAACGGTAGGGGAAGACCAGTTCACGTTCGCGGTCGGATTCAAATACATAGTGGGGGAGACGTTCGGGAGTGAAGCCGGTGAGGCCGAGTTCTTCTTCCGCTTCGCGGCGCAGGGCCATCTCCACGCTTTCGCCCAAGTCCACGTGTCCTCCTACGGCCGTGTCCCATCTCCCCGGTTGGATGTCTTTCCATTGCGGACGCTTTTGCAGGTAAAGTTCGCCCCGGCTGTTGAACACATGCAAGTGCACCACAGGGTGAAGGCATTTGCTGCCATTGTGGCATTCGCCGCGTGTGGCGGCTCCGATGATGTTCCCCTCTTCATCCACGAGGGGAAACATCTCTTCCCAGTTGTCTTTTTGTGTAGCTATCATGAGGTTTCGCGGGATTTAAGGGATGAGCAATGAGCTGTCACCGTAGCTGAGGAAACGGAAATCGTGGGCGAGGGCATAGTCGTAAATCGTGCGCCAATCGCCGTGTACGAAAGCCGAGACGAGTAACAACAGTGTACTTTGCGGTTGGTGGAAATTGGTGACCATCATCCGCACGATATGGTATTCGTATCCGGGAGCTATGATGATTTGCGTACTGGTGTGCAGGGCTGTCAGCTCGTGGCGGTTCAGGTAATCCCATACGTTTTGCAGGGCTTGCATTGTGGTGAGTGCTTCCGGACGTCCGTCGTCGGGGCTTCCGGAAGGGCGTGTCCGGGCGGCATACTCGTAAGGCATCCACTGCGGCACGTGGAGTTCCTCCTCCGATGCGTCGGGATTTCCGTCCAATGCCACACCTATATAATACAGGCTCTCGAGGGTGCGCACCGAAGTCGTGCCCACGGCAATGCATGCGCCGCCGTGCGCCAACAGTTTCTCTATCGTGCTGCGATGCACGCAGATGTATTCCGTGTGCATCTCGTGCCCGGCTATTTCTTCGCTTTTCACCGGTTTGAACGTGCCCGCCCCGACGTGGAGCGTCACTTCCTCGCGGTCGATGCCGTGGGCATCCAAATCGGCCAACACGCGTTCGGTGAAATGGAGTCCGGCCGTGGGGGCAGCCACGCTGCCTTTGATTTTAGAGTACACCGTCTGGTAGGTCGTCTTGTCGCTTTCCTGTGTCTCGCGGTTCAGGTAGGGCGGGATGGGCAGTTCGCCCACGGCTTCCAAAATTTCAGCCCAAGTCGTTTGTTCGTCGTCCCATTCAAAGTCAATCCAGTGGCTGGTGCCGCGATTCTCGCCCCGGGTTGCCTTCAGGGTGATGCTGCGTCCGCCGATTTCCACGGGGCGGGATAAGCTACCGCTTTTCCATTTTTTCAGATTGCCCACAAGGCAAAGCCAACTGCAACGACCGGTTTGTTGGAACATCAGCGCGTAGTCGTGCGGACGGACCGGTTCCAGACAGAATACCTCGATGAGCGCGCCGGTATCTTTGTGGAAATGCAACCGCGCCTGTATGACTTTCGTGTTGTTGAATACCATCAGGGCACCTTGGGGCAAATAGTCCGGCAACGACGTGAACGTGTCCTCGCCCACCGTTCCGTGACGGTACACCAACAGTTTGGATTGATCCCGTTCGGTTAGGGGGAATTTTGCGATACGCTCCTCGGGCAGTTCGTAGTTGAAGTCTTTAATGTGGATATGTTTGGTCTCTTCCATTGGGATTGATAGCTTTTGGGATGCAAAGTTAGGTATATTTACCGAAGTGGAACGGGTGTTTGGGATAAAAAAGCATAAAGGCGGCAGACAGATATTGTACTCCTTGCGCTTTGCTGTATATTTGTCTGCGCGAAGATAGGATGCGGCCCGGCACAGCCCAATCAGAAAATTCCGTTTTCGTTTGCCTCTGCGCCTGTCTTTCGCTATCTTTGCCGGGAATAAAACATGGAAGATATGAAAATCGGAGATAAAGTAAGATTCTTGAGCGAAGTGGGGGGCGGCATCGTGAGCGGCTTCCAAGACAAAGATACGGTATTAGTGCGGGATGAAGACGGTTTCGACATTCCGATGCCCGTGCGTGAGTGTGTCGTGGTAGAGACTGACGATTATAATATTGCCAAGGTGAACACCGGTACGCACGACAAGAAGAAACTCGTAGGAGAGCGGGCGGCCAGACAGTTTCGTGATGAAGATGAGGAAGACGACCGTCCTGTGACATTCGTGCCCAAACCGCAGGAACGCCGGAACGGTGACAAGCTGAACGTTTTTCTGGCTTACGTGCCGATGAATCCTAAAGAAATGACCACCACGTCTTTCGAGGCTTATTTGGTGAACGACAGTAACTATTACGTCACCTTTCTTTACATGAGTGTGGAGGGTACGGGATGGCGCGTACGTTTCCAAGGGACGGTGGAGCCGAACACCAAACTCTTCATGGAGGAATTCGACCGTTCGGTGTTGAACGACATGGAGCGCGTCTGTGTGCAATGTCTGGCCTATAAACAGGAGAAGACTTTTCTGCTCAAACCGGCCGTACAGGTGGAATTGCGGATAGACACTGTGAAGTTCTACAAGTTGTACACGTTCCAACCCTCGGATTTCTTTGAAGAAGATGCCTTGGTGTATGACGTGGTGAAGGATGACGTGCCTGCCCGTACGGTTTTTGTCAATGCAGAACAGTTGCAGGAGGCTTTGCTGAAAAAATCGGCCGACGAGCGTCCGGTACGCCAACCGGCTCGTAAAGCGGAACAACCGAAGAACGGCATCATAGAAATAGATCTGCATATCAGTGAATTGTTGGACAATACAGCGGGGCTTTCCAACAAGGAGATGTTGGACTGCCAGATGAAGGAGTTCCGCCGCGTGATGGACGAGAACCAAAAGAACAAAGGACAGAAAATCGTTTTTATCCATGGTAAGGGAGAAGGTGTGTTGCGCAGCGAACTCTTGAAGGAATTGAAGCGGGTTTATAAGAATTGCACTTATCAGGATGCTTCGTTCCGCGAGTATGGATTCGGGGCTACCATGGTTACGATTCATTGACGTCCAGAGCCTTAAAGGCTCTTAAAAGATGTGTATTTTGTTGGGGTTCTGCATGGAAAGGTGTATTTTTGGCATCGAAATTCATGTCGAACCCTTAAAATTAATATCAAAATAATGATGCGGTGTCTTTGGTCTCTGCTTGTTTTGTGTGCTTTGTTTTGTGTGTCCCCTGTTTCTGCCCAGACGTTATTGTCGGAAGAAATAAAGGAGGATTCAGTCACCGGCCAAGATGTCGTGGAGAAAGCCAAAGAGTTTATCGGAGTGCCTTACCGTTACGGACAAATGAACCCTAAGCGCGGATTTGATTGTTCCGGTTTCACTACTTATGTCTTTAAGTCTTTGGATATCTGTTTGACGCGTTCTTCGCGTTCCCAGTTTAGAGAAGGAGTCAAGATAGACGACCGCCGCGACTTGCAGCAAGGGGATTTGGTGTTTTTCACCGGTACGCGTTCCAAGAAGACCATCGGGCACGTGGGTATAGTGACGGATGTGAATGAAGAAACCGGTGAATTTGAATTCATCCATGCAGGGCGCAAAGGTATTTGCATTAATTCTTCTTCCGACGGCTATTATGACCGGCGATATGTAGGGGCATGCAGGGTGTTGGGGTAATACCTGCCAGATACGAAGAGAGCCGTTTCCGGAGTGCGCAAAAGCATACGGGAACGGCTCTTTTTCGATATAAAGCGGCTGACGGGTCAGAACAAGTCTACCTCTACCGGGCAGTGGTCGGAACCGAAAATTTCGGTGTGTATGGTTGCGCTTTTGAGTTGCGTTTCCAGTCGTTTGGATACTAAGAAATAGTCGATACGCCACCCTGCATTCTTTTCCCGGGCTTTGAAACGGTAAGACCACCATGAGTAGATGCCTTCGCGGTCGGGATAGAAGAAACGGAACGTGTCTGTAAAACCGCTGTCTAACAAGATGCCGAATTTTTCCCGTTCTTCGTCCGTGAAACCTGCGTTTTTACGGTTCGATTTCGGATTTTTCAGGTCGATTTCGCGGTGCGCCACGTTCAAGTCGCCGCAGACGATAACCGATTTCCGGGCATCCAGTTGCAAGAGATAGGTACGGAATGCTTCTTCCCACTTCATACGGTAATCCAAACGTTTCAGCCCGTCCTGCGAGTTGGGCGTGTAGACCGTGACTAAGAAAAAGTCAGGCATTTCAAGCGTGATGACGCGTCCTTCCTTGTCATGTTCCTCCAAGCCGAGGCCGTATGTGACATTGAGCGGGGCATGGCGGCTGAAGATTGCCGTACCGGAATATCCTTTTTTCTCCGCATAGTTCCAGTAGGAGCGGTAGCCTTCAAACTCCAAATCGAGCTGACCTTCCTGCATTTTTGTTTCTTGCAGGCAAAAGAAGTCCGCATCCAAGGCGGCGAAAGACTCTTTAAATCCTTTTTCACAACAGGCTCTCAGGCCGTTGACATTCCATGAGATAAATTTCATAGGCTGTAAATTTGCTGTATTTCTGCTTTTTATTTTCAAAGGTAAGCCTTTTCTTCCGGATGTGCAAACCCCGTCAGAACCGGGCAATGGCTTCTCCTTCCTCTTGAATGTAGAGGAAACGGGTTTGCATTCGTTCCGCTTCCGGACCGAAGGTCATGGCCCTTTCGCGAGCCGGAGGGAAGTGCATCGGGGCAAAATAACGGGTGGGGATATATTGCAACCATTGTCGTGCGCCACGGGCAAAGTCGCTACCCAAACGTGGGTCTACGGGAAACATTACCAGGTCGAAAGCCGTACATTCCTTGCGGATGTTGTTCAGGATAGCCAGAAAGTCGCCTTCCCGTTTTTTGATTTCCTGTGGCGTGGATTCGTCTGCCCAATGCCAGTTGTTCAGGTCGCCTGCGTGGAATATGTCTTTGTCTTCAACATGAACAGCCCAAGATACGCCGGAATCAGTGGAACCGAAAGCATGTACCGTGATGAGGTCGTCGCGGTAGCTTTCTCCCCGTCTCAGGTATGCCGTTACGCCTTCCGTTCCGGCACGTCGCCGACGGTAGATGTCGCGGGAGAGGATGACTTTCTTTTCCCCGTGGGGTACGGGCAGGCTCAGGATTTCCGGATTGAAATGGTCCTGATGGAAATGGCTGGCCAGAAAGTAGACGCGTTTATGCGTTGTGGACAGTGTCCGTTCCACGATACTGTTGTCGGCATCCCGCCAGAAATCAAAAATCAGGATGACCGATACTCCTTCGAGCATGAAGCCGCTGTGGTAGATATAAGTGAGTGTCATTGGATTTTATAGTTTATCTGGGGCCGGAATGACCTTCCATTCCAACACGCCGCCCGACTCACCTTTTTGAAGTTGCGCGGCGATTTTCAGTCCGGTGGTCTTTACCGGTTTGAAGTCGAGACGGTTGTAGGCGTCCTTGGTCGTGGTGTACGGCGTAGTGGCTTCCACTTCTTTCCAACTGTCACCTTCTTTATAATAGAGTCTCCACGAGGCGGGTACACGGAAGTTACCGTCGTAATGGTCGAAGTCCAGCCAGTACACTTCTACACCCGATACGGTGTAAGCTTGATCGAAGTCGTAGGCCAACGTTTCTTTCGTGCCGCGCTTGAGCCACCAGTAATGGTAAGGTTTGGACGTGTCCGACGAACGTTTCGGTTCCCATTGGTCGTTTACGCCCCAAGCCCAACCTTCCGTGGCGGCAGATTCGGGAGCGTCTTTTTGGAGAGGGGCTTGAATCGTCAGCGTACGTGCCCGGCTGGCGATGGTCGGCAAAGGTTCGGGACGGGCATATTCCGGCGATGTGGGAATCCATACGGCCATTTGTGCCGCGCCACGGTTGTTCCATACGGAATAAGGAATGGCTTTGAACGGTACGTCCGTCGTCTTTCCGCCACGTCCGACGGCTTGGGCCGTGCCTTCCAACGTGACGATACCGTTAAGCATATCCGGGGCGTAAGTGGCGGAAATCATCGTCCCGGTAGGAATGAATTTGTTGAAAATCAAACTGTCCGGCTGGTCTTTGTCTTCGATGCAGTAGACAATGGGGCCTCGTTCGATGGCGGCTTTTCCCCGGTCGTCTTCCACTTCGCCACGGGCTTCCACCCGGCGTATGTCCATCGGGAAATCCAGTTGCACCGTGTCGCCTTTCTTCCATTTCCGCAAGATGACGGCGTAACCGTTTTCCACACGGAACTCCGCGTCCTTGCCGTTGACTTGTATGGTGTAGCCCTTTCCTTTTCCGGTGTAGTGATACAGGTCGGTCGGTATCGGACGGTCTTGTGCCCATCCCGGGATGCGGCATCGCAGGGCAAAGGTCTGCTTCTTTTCAGGATGTACGGTCATGCGGATTTTTCCGTCCCATGGATAATCCGTTGTCTGGCGGATTTCTATTTTGTTTTGGGAAGTAGAGAGATGGGCCGTACTTTGTATATATAGGTTGACGAAGACGTCCTTGCCTTGTGTGGCATACATGTAATTAGGAACGGAAGCCATGAAACGGGTGACATTGCCCGGACAGCAGGCACAACCGAACCAGGCCTGCCGTTCGTGCTGCCCCATGCTTTCCAAAGGATTGTCGTAGAAGAAGCGGTCGCCGCTAAGTGACACGCCCGAAATGACCCCATTGTAGAGAGCACGTTCCAATACATCCTCGTATCGGGAGTCGCCCGTGGCAAGGAACATGCGGTGGTTCCAGTACACGTTGGCGATGGAGGCGCAAGTTTCGCAATAGGCCGTATGGTTGTTCAATTCATAATCCGGGCCGAAGCCTTCGCCTTGGGCACGGGAGCCGATACCGCCGGTGAGGTACAATTTGCGTCCGGCCATGTTTTCCCAAATGCGCGTAAGGGCATGGAAATAAGCCGTGTCGCCGGTCAGTGCGGCCACGTCGGCCACGCCGGAATACAGGTAACCGGCCCGCACGGCATGCCCCACTATTTCATTTTGTTCGAGAATGGGTTTGTGGTCTTGGCTGTATGCACTGGGGGCATGTCCGTCGGTGCATCGTCCCGTTTCTTCCACGAAATACCGGGCCGTGCGGAGGTATTCTTCTTTTCCGGTGACTTTGTATAGCTTGGCCAAAGCCATTTCCACGATGGGATGCCCCGAAGGCACATGTTTCTGTCCTTCGTCGGGACCGAATACCCGGCATACCAAATCGGCGTTTTTGATAGCCACGTCCAATAGGGAACGTTTGCCCGTGGCACGATAGTGGGCTACGGCAGCTTCATAAAGATGTCCTGAATTGTAAAGTTCGTGGCTGTTGATTTTCTCCCAACGGTGTGTCCCCCACCAACCCGAAAGACGGGTACAGCGGTTGGTCACACAAGTGGTCAGGTAACCGTCGGATTCCTGTGCGGCGGCTATCAGTGCGATGACGCTGTCCAGATAGGCATCCAGTCGTGCATCGTATTTCACGGCCAAAGAGTAAGACGCTCCTTCGATGATTTTATATGGGTCGGTGTCGTCGAACGAAAAGTCGCCCCGGTGTTCGCCTTCTTTTAGTCCGCCTGCGATGGCGAAGTTGTCGAAACGGCCGTTTTTCTCGCACTCCCGGAAGGCCGAGGGAATGGACACCGTGCGGTTCGTCTCGATGCGCGGCGACCAGAACGCGTCCTGGATACGTACTTGGGTGAACGGTACTTCCATGATTTGTGCCGTGTTTTGCCCGTGGATGGCAATGGAAAAAGCAGCGGTACAGAAAGTCCATGCGGTTCGTTTCAAGAATAAGATTTTGTTTCTCATGGGTTAATAATTCTATGGTTTCATGCTGCAAAGATAATTAGTTTTGCTAACTTTGCCGTGAAATCAATATTTTTATTTTTTACCTACCATGAAGAAAAAATTGCTGACTGCTATTTTCGTGTCTTCCTTGTGTGGAAGCATGCAGGCGCAAGATGCGCCCCACGGTTATCCTTATTCTCCCGTACCTTTCACGTCCGTCAAGGTGACGGATTCCTTTTGGGGGCAACGCTTGAAGGCAAGCCGTGAGGTTACCATCCCTTTGGCCTTCAGTAAATGTGAAGAGAGCGGCCGATATGAAAACTTTGTCAAGGCGGCCCATCCGAGCGAAAATTACAAGGTGGAAGGTCTTCCGTTCGACGATACGGACGTGTACAAGACGATAGAAGGCGCAAGCTACTTGCTGCAGACCTATCCGGACAAGAAGCTGAAGTCGTATATCGACAGCGTGTTGACCATTGTGGCGGCAGCGCAGGAGCCGGACGGCTATCTGTACACGAGCCGCACGATGAATCCCAAGCGTCCTCATGACTGGTCGGGAAGCCGACGTTGGGAAAAAGTGGAGGACTTGAGCCACGAGTTTTATAACCTCGGCCACATGGTGGAGGGTGCCATCGCGCATTACCAAGCCACGGGAAAACGGAACTTTCTGGATATTGCCATCCGTTATGCCGACTGCGTGTGTCGTGAAATCGGCCCGGGGGAAGGGCAACAGGTTCTTGTGCCCGGCCATCAGATAGCCGAAATGGCCTTGGCCAAACTCTATATCGTGACGGGCGACCAGAAGTATCTGGACGAGGCGAAGTTCTTCCTCGACCAACGCGGCCACACTTCTCGGCGCGACGCTTACAGCCAGGCGCACAAGCCCGTGGTGGAGCAGGATGAGGCCGTGGGGCATGCCGTGCGGGCCACTTACATGTATGCCGGGATGGCCGATGTGGCAGCCCTCACGGGCGATACGGCTTACATCCATGCCATCGACCGGATTTGGGACAATATCGTGAGCAAGAAGTATTACATCACCGGCGGTATCGGGGCTACGGCCAATGGCGAGGCTTTCGGTGCGAATTATGAACTGCCCAACATGTCGGCTTATTGCGAGACGTGCGCGGCCATCGGCAACGTCTATGTCAACTACCGTTTGTTTCTCCTGCACGGGGAATCCAAGTATTACGACGTATTGGAGCGTTCCTTGTATAACGGGCTGATTTCTGGCGTTTCGTTGGACGGCGGCGGTTTCTTCTATCCCAATCCCTTGGAGAGCCGGGGACAGCATCAGCGTCAGCCTTGGTTCGGTTGTGCCTGTTGTCCGTCCAACATTTGCCGTTTCATCCCTTCCTTGCCCGGTTATGTATATGCCGTGAAGGATAAGGACGTATATGTCAACCTGTTCATGTCCAACGAAGCCAACCTTGAGGTGGGCAAGAAGAGTGTCGTATTGGAGCAGCAGACCCGTTATCCTTGGGATGGTGACGTGGCCGTGAGCGTGAAGAAGAACAAGGCCGGTGAGTTTGCCATGAAAATCCGTATCCCCGGTTGGGTGCGCGGACAAGTCGTACCGAGCGATTTGTACCGTTACAGCGACGGCAAGCGTCTGGGATACAGTGTGAAAGTGAACGGCCAACCGGTGGAAAGCGAATTGCAAGACGGTTATTTCACGATAGAACGCCGGTGGAAGAAGGGCGACAAGGTGGAAGTGCATTTCGATATGGAGCCTCGCGTGGTGAAAGCACATGCCAAAGTGGAGGCCGACCGCGGGCGTGTGGCTGTGGAGCGCGGCCCGTTGGTGTACTGCGCCGAGTGGCCCGACAATGATTTCGACATCATGAGTGTGTTGGTGAACCGCCGCCCGCAGTTCGAGACGGTAGAGAAACCGGACCTGCTTTGCGGCCTGACGGAAATCAAGACCGGTGCGCAGGTGTTGGGCTATGATGCCGAAGGCCGCCTGACGGCTTCGGATGTCGAACTGACGCTTATTCCTTATTATGCTTGGGCGCATCGTGGTTCCGGCAACATGATGGTATGGCTGCCGCAGGAGGTGAGCGCGACAAGCCCGTCCATGTCGGCCACGTTGGCCTCGGAGAGCCGTGTGGATGCTTCGCACAAGACTACGGCCTTGTCTGCCATTAACGACCGTTTGGTTCCGGTGGACGAAAACGACCGTTCCATGGCCTACTATCATTGGTGGCCCATGAAGAATTCCACGGAGTGGATTACTTACGAGTTCCCGAAACCGTCCAAAGTGTCTTCCTCCACCGTATATTGGTTCGACGATGAGCCGTGGGGAGGTTGCCGCGTGCCTCAAAGTTGGAAACTGTATTACAAGGACGAACAGGGCGGTTGGACACCGGTGTCGGCAGCCGGTACGTACGGGACGAAAAAAGGCGTGCCCAACACGGTGGAATTCACACTGGTGCAGACTACGGCCATGAAGCTGGAAGTCGTGTTGCCAAAGGACAATTCGGCCGGTGTTTTCGAGTGGGAAGTCGAGTGAGATATAGGAATGTAGAAGAGAGTGTGCCGCAAGAGATGTATTTCTTTTCGGCACACTTTTATTTTTGCCCCGTCGTCTTATGTCCGTTTCGTGAATATCCCGGGGAGCAGGGGCATGGCTCCTTTTTGCGTACATACGTAAGCCGAAACGTCTACTGCGAGGCGGTGTGCTTCGCGGACGGTTCCGCCGGAAAGGATGGCGGCCGTGAAGGCGGCTGTGAAGGAGTCGCCTGCGCCTACGGTGTCGGCCACTTCCACTTTCGGGGTGTCTCGATAGGATGTTTCTTCCGGGGTGAATACGAAACTGCCTCGTGCGCCGCAGGTGAGAATCAAAGCCTTCAGCGCGTATCGCTTCAGCAGCGTCCTGCATCTTTCTTCCTGGCCCGTGCCGGGCAAGGCGAACAGCCGTGTCACGATGTCGAGTTCTTCATCGTTGATTTTAAGAACGTTGCACTTTTGCAGACTGGTGGAGATAATCTCCTGTGTGTAGAAACCTTGCCGGAGGTTGATGTCGAATATCTTGTATTGCTCGTCCCCGTCCGGCATGGTGTCAAGAAACCGGTGGATGGTGGAGCGTGAGGCGGGATGCCGTTGGGCCAGCGAACCGAAACATACGGCTTGCGTCTGGCGGGCCAGTTCTGCCGTTTGCGGCGTGAAGGGAATATGGTCCCAAGCCACGTCTTCCCGGATGTTGTAGCAGGGGATGCCCTTTTCGTCCACTTCCACCTCTACGCTTCCTGTGGGGAAGTCCGTTTTCTCGATAAGTCCTTTCAGCGATTTGTCCCGTAAGTTCTCCAATAGCTCGCTCCCCGCCGTGTCCTTTCCCACGGCACTCACGACCCGGCTGTCTATTCCGAATTGCGAGATGTGGTAGGCGAAATTGGCCGGTGCGCCTCCTATCTTCTTGCCTTCGGGCAGCATGTCCCACAAGGCTTCTCCCATGCCCGTTACGATGGATTGTTTCATGATGATGCGGTTTGATGGTTTGTTTCTTGTGTATGCCGACAGCGGTCCCAGTACAGTCCGGTGGCATGACGGTACAAATATACCACTTTTTATGCAGTGGCACGACATGGGCAAAGTGTCAAAATGTTAAATCCGGTTGTCCGAGAATCCATTATTTCCGTGCGGGAAAGGGAGGGGGTGAAAATAACGGATTCTCGTGCGGCGGTTTTTTATCGTTTTGTAACGAAAGAAGGTCCTGTCCCGTTCTTTTGTCGGCCGTGCCGGGGGATTGTGCGTACGGTTTTACGGTCGGGAAAGCGGCAAGCCTGTTTCGTTGTCATTCTGCTTTCTGTTTTTGGAGATGTTTCCGTTTCAATTAGAGGTAAAAAGACGGTTTACGGCTTATTTTTATTTCCTTTTCCAACGATTTATGGTATGGTTGGCGTAGGACTTGCTTTCATTGTGCGCCGACCGTAAAACCGTTCGCTTCCGATTGATTTACCGTTTGGCTGAGACTGAGTGTATGATATACGGTATATATGCAGGATTGGGTGTGTGTTTTGCATAAATATTCAGGTCTGGGGCTACGGATTTGCCTCGGATGAGGTTTTCTGTGCCCCGTTTTTGGGTGTTTTTGTTGTCTTTCTGATTGTTTTTTCTTTCTTTTCCAGTCTTTCTGTCGGGCCTGGGGGTACGGTTTTCAAGGCGACTGTAACCGGATGGGACGACGGTCCTTCCTGTTCCGTCTTACGGTGATTTGTCCTGTAGGTATGGGTATTCGCTTTTGCCGTGACGGGCTTGTCCGGTCCGTCCTGTGTCATTGTTCCCATAAGCAGCCCATGAAAAATCCTCCTTTGTCTGCCGGGCAGCCGTGATGTTGCAGGGTGGGGGGCTTGCGGGGGCGGCTGTGGCCGGACTTATGTACACGGTGGCGGTTAAGTACCGCTTTGTTTCGGGGGATGCCTGATCGTTTTCGTTTTCAGTCCCGGGCGGTCTTTTTGTCCGTCGTCCGTCGTTTCCCTTCCGTTTTCGGCCTTCCTTTCCCGGTCTTCTCTTCCGGATAGTTGCTTCTCTTGTCTTCGGTCAACCGGTGGGTGCTCCGTCCTTTCCCTGTCTTCCCGGTTTCCACCTTATATATATGAGGTGTTTTCATGTGGGGCTTCTTGTGCGTCTTCCGTGCTTTCCCTGTGTGTGTCCTCTGTTCCTGTGTCTTCTCCTTTTTGCAATCCTTGCCGCCCCCTCCATTTTTCCGTTCCAATTCGTTCCGTTGTTCCATTGCGTATTCCATGCTTTCCTTGTGTGTGCCTCTGTTCCTGTTGTATCCGTCTTTCTTGTCTCGGTACCTCCTCCTTTTTTACAGCCTTTGCCCATCCCTTTTATCTCTCTTTTGTGTACGGCTCCTGACACATGCCCTATATTTTCCTTGTGTGTCTTTCGTTCCAAACTCTCTTTCTTCCTGCTGTTCTTTACCGTCCTTCCTATCTCCGTCCTTGGGCTTTCCGTTCCCTTTGTGCTTTTTCTGTGTTTTCTTTGTGCGTGTTTTCAGCCTCGTTGCCCCCGTCTTCCCTGTGCCATTCCCCCTTTTCCCCGCCGCCTTTTCCTCCTCTTTCTCCTTCGTTCCCACGTTTTCCTTCCCCTTTTCTCCTTTTCTTTTGTCTCCTTCTTCTTCCATCTATAAAAAAGTTCCCTCTTAAATCGTGCATGATTTCGAGTGTTAAATATATGTTTTACAGCATATTCCTTGTTTGTTTGGGGAAGTTTTTCTAAATTTGCAGGAGTTTCCGCTTGAAAAAAAGTGGTTATAATATTTGGCAGTTACTGGAAAAGTGTCTACCTTTGCACTCGCTTTCAGGAAGCAAGGCCTTTTGGGTTTGTGCGGAGCGGGAGTGTAACAATAGAAAGAGTTCATTGAAAGTCTTACATAAAGAGAGAAAGTAGTACAAGAGCTTGGATGGTTTTTGGGGAGGACGTTGTTCTTCTTAGAGGTCATTCAAGGGTAAAAAAGAAACGAACCGTCATGATTCCCGTGTATGCTGGCCATATACGGGGGTGTGAAAAGAAACGAGAAAAACGGGTAAGTTCAGGGAGTCCGGAAACAGAACAGATGCCTTTCCCTTATGGGTGAAGGTTAAAGATATTCTACAATGAAGAGTTTGATCCTGGCTCAGGATGAACGCTAGCTACAGGCTTAACAC
>OJRI01001277.1_pt1 | contig 13763 bp, 9 predicted proteins | sample 1599151 | NCBI WGS metagenome assembly OJRI01 (sample SAMN03922457, study PRJEB24848) | human gut metagenome | isolation source: stool sample | host: Homo sapiens | place: Germany | collected 2009-11
GCCGGGATTGCCTTGTGTCGCAATGCTTTTTGGGTTGGTCAGCAGACATTAAGTAAACGAATACGGGTCAAGGGATGCACATTCCCCCGACCCGTTTTTATATAATACGACAAATGTACAAATTTCCGTTTTTGGACAAAAATTCAGCTCCCCAATGAAGCAGATTTTTGCTGCCATCAGGGAGCTGTTTGCTTATTCCGTTTCTTCCGACGGATTCGTTACTTCCGGCACGTCCGTCGCTTCTGGCATGTCCGTTGCTTCCGGCACGTCCGTCGCTTCCGGCACATCCGTCGGCTTCGGCACATCCGTCGGCTTCGGCACGTCCGTTGCTTCCGGCACGTCCGTTGCTTCCGGCACATCCGTCGCTTCCGGCACATCCGTCGCTTCTGGCACGTCCGTCGCTTCCGGCACGTCCGTTGGCTTCGGCACGTCCGTCGGCTTCGGCACGTCCGTTGCTTCCGGCACATCCGTCGGCTTCGGCGTGTCCGTTGCCTTCGGCGGATTCGTCGGCATCGGCGTGTCCGTTGCCTTCGGCGGATTCGTCGGCATCGGGGCTTTCGTCACTGCCGGCGCTTTCGTCGTTTCCGGGAGCTTTGTCGCTTCGGGCGCATCGGTCGCTTCCGCATCGTCGGGCTTGTCCAGCACCAGCGGTTCAAGCCCCAGCAAATCAGAAACCGTCACGAACTCGAATCCCGCGTCGCGCAGCATGGGAATCAGCGTTTTCAGGCACTCATAGTCCGCCATTCGCGCGTGATACAGCAGAATCGAGCCGTTCTGGGTATCGCGAAACGCCTGATAAGGTTCGGTCTGCGCCACATCCCACAGGACAACCTTCTCCACGCCGTGCGCATAGAAAATCGGCAGGAAGTTCTTCTCGGAGTTCATGTAGTGTCCGAACGGCGGGCGCAGCAGCCGCAGCGGATAGTGGTAGCCCAGCACCTCGTCCACGCGCTCCTGCGACAGACGCACCTGCGCATCCGCGCTGGACTCGGAGTATTCCAGCAATTGCGCGTGCTTCCATGTATGGCTGCCGAACTCATCGCCGTGTGCCAGCGCGTCTTCCCACAGTTCACGGTCTTCCGCGCAGAACAGCTTGCCGACGATAAACCACGTCACCGGGAAATCAAGTTCAATGCTCAATTCGTGGATTTTATACACGGCATCCATGTTCCAGCCGTCATCCACCGTGATCGCGATTTTTTTTGATTCGCGGTCGCCGTGGCGGACAACGTAATCCTCCGGAATCGCGGCAAACGCCGTCTGCTGCACCAGCATCAGGCACAGCACCAGCGACAGCAGACGCATCATGCGTTTCATTAGCAGCCCCTCCTTATTGCGGATCAACGTAGTTCGGTTCCTGCCAGATATACCAGTCCGTGCCGTCGGTCAGCATCGTAACCGTGCCGTCGCCGGAGAAGTAGAGCGCCGCGCCCGGCATGTGGTTCTTCACCCAGCCCGCCGTCACCTTTGTGCTGAGGGCGGAGCGGTTGGGGACGAACAGCACCTGCGGCTGTGTCTGCTCCACGAAGCTGTCCGGAATCGTCGCCAACCCGTGATGAGGCGCTTTGAGAATATCGCAGCGGAGTTTTTCGCCATATGTCGCGGCGTACCACTGCATCGTCTCGTTGTCAATGTCGCCGGTCAGGAACGCCCGCGAATCCCCGAACTGCACCATGCAGGCGGCACTGCGGTTGTTCTGCCCTGTCGGCAGAGGGCAGCGGAAAATCGTCAGCTTTGCGTTGCCCAGCGTCAATTCGTCGCCGTCGCCAATCTGCACATAGGGGATGTTCTTCGTCCCCGTCGCTTTGACCGCCTGCTGATGGTAGCCCTCTTCGTCCACATACGTCGTGGTGTTGGGCGACAGGAACGCATCCACCTGATACAAATCGGAATACATAAGGTAGATGAAGCCGTGCAGGTGGTCATCGTCGCAGTGCGTGTTGAGCAGATACTTCAGTTCCGTGATGCCATATCCATCCAGCGTCGCATACACGCGCTTGCGATAGCGCCCTTCGCCGCCGTCCACCATCATGGCTTCCCCGCCGGATTGCAGCACCATCGCGTCTGAGCGGTTCGTGTCAATGCAGGTCAGGCGCAGCGTATCCTTCTCCGCCCAATCCGCCGGCACATCCTTCTCGTTCTCCACCCGGTACACCTCCGCCTGCGCCGCGCCCAATCCCAGCGCCGCGCACAGCAGCATCAGCAGCAGTTTCCGTTTCATACGTTTTCCTTTCCACAAGGGAGTTTCTCCCTTGACCCTTCCGCGCGATTCGGTTGGTGACACGCTCATGCCGTGTCCGCATGTTTATACAGGGTTTCGCTCCTGCAGGAGTCCAGAGGGCTTTGCGATCGCCCTCTGGACTCCTTCGCATCCCCACTGATGTTTGTTGGTTTTTATCGCAGCTGTTATATAGTTAGTGTGCCTTTCGTTCTCCTAAGCAGCACTGCCATATACTAACATCCGGAGGGCGACCGGCGAAGGGGTCAAGGGGGCGACCGCAGACATTCGTCTGTTTTCATTGCCCCCTTGTCGCCTCCGCAGAGGCGAAATTCCTTCCTTACTGCGCTTGCACCCACCCGCGGGCGACCGCAATCTCATACACCCCGTCCGCCATGCCTTCCGCCAGCCATTGCTGATACACCGGCGTCACCAGCAGATATTCCTCCGCCGGATTCGATAAGTACCCCATCTCCACAAGGAAGCACATCATCTTCGCCCAGTTGTTGCCGACATAGTTGTCGTTCAGCCGCACCATACCCGTGGAGTTCGCCAGCGTCATTCCGACACGCGTTTTCATCGCATCCAGCAGCTTCTGCCCCATTTCACGGTAGGTGTCCGCATCCGCAACCGCTTTGGCATAGTCACTGTTCAGCGGGCCGTAAACCTGTATGCCGCGCTTGCTGCGGTTGCTGGAGTTGTTGCAGTGCAGGCGGAGCATAATCTGCGCGCCGCCCGCTTCCGCGATTTCACAGCGTTCGATGTTCGTGTGGAACGTCGTTTGATCTTCGCGGGTCATGATGACGTTCGCGCCCTGCCGAAGCAGCTCGTCGCGCAGGAGCATTCCAATTTCCAGGCAGACGATGCTCTCGCGGCGATTCGTCTTGGTTCCCTGCGCCATGCCGCCCTTGCCGCTGGTTGAACCGGACAGCCCCGGTCCAATCGGCTCATTGACGAAGCGCCCGTTTTCCTGATGTCCCGCGTCAATGCAGACGGTCACGCCGCTCAAGCGCCCCTCCTGCCGCTGCGGCGCTTCCGGCGCCTGGTAGCCCTTGCGCACGGTCGCTTCCTTCTTCATGCTGCCCGATCCGCTTTTCACCTGCACGGTGAACTGCGTCCGCGCGAAGGTCAATTCACTGACGACGTCGCCCTCGTAATGCCCGTTTTCGTCCGGGTAAACCGGCTGGGTGACGGTCTGTTCCTTGCTTCGCCAGTAGAGGAGCATGTAATCCGTCCCGGCGGCGTTGAACGCGTAGTGGAAGCCCTCCGGCGTTTCCGTCAGCACGAAATCCGTCACTTTCACGTTGCTTTTCCCGGTCGGCTTCTGATAATCCACAGCCTTCGGAAGCGTCGTCGATGCTTTGCCGATGCTGCCCGTTGTACGCGCCGAGGTCAGCGCAACGCTTGTTTTGCCGCCCGCGCCAGAGTATGCAAGGGAAACATCGCCCTCAAAATGCCCGTCCTCGCTGTACAGCATCATCCAGCCTTTTTCGGCAGGCGTTGCGTATTCGAGGATGACGAACGGGTCTTGCGTGCCCGCATCAAAGGCATAATGCAGCGCATATTCCGATGCCGTAAGCGTGATGGACACGCCAGCCGCCTGTACGGTCGTCGCGCAGAACAGCGCCAGTACCGCGCAGAGCAGCAGCGACAGCAGCCTTTTCATCTTTTTTCCCCTCCGTGTTCCTTTTTCCAGCGGCGAATCAGCTTCTGAATGCGACCCCACGGTGTCCGCGACTTTTTCAGCGCCACCGCCGCGTCCAGCGCCCCCTGCCGGTACAGGTTGTTGTTCGGCTCGCGGCGAATCGCCTCGCGGTAGGACTGGTGTGCCGATTCGTACTGTTCCAGTGCCATGAGCACTTTGCCCTGCATGGCGTACCACGCACTGTCGCGGGTGGATGCGCGCAGGAGCTGCCGCAATGCCGCTTCAGGATTATCCTGCCGGAGCATCTTTGCCGCCAGTGTCAGCGCATCCTGCTGGTCAAGTTCGCGATTGAAGGCAGCGGATGCCGTCGTCCGGTTGACCGCGAGCTTCATCGCTTCTTCGTACGCCAGATTCAGCGTAATCATCTTTTCCTGCGCGGATTTTCGTTCCGTTTCGTCCTGAAATTTATCGGGATGGCAAGTTTTTACCAATTTGCGATATGCTGCGCGCACCTGATCCGCGTCGGCAGACGCTTCCAACCCCAATACGCCAAATGGATTCCGCATCGCCAACACCTCCTGTTTGCTCTGCGGCTGTTTTGCTATCCTAATTTACTTGAAGGCACGCAGGTTGTCCCACGGAATCAGCAGCCAAGCGCCTGATTCATAGAGCCGTCGCAGTCAGCGCATCCAACAGCAAGGGATGTGATGCTGCCTGGCATATATCAATATCCGAAGCCATGAATTTTGAACAGTTCATGGTCATCCTTCGGAACCCCGTCACTCGAACTTCTCGCGCCGGATTTCCGCGCCCAGTGAGCACAGCTTGTCTTCCAGATGCTCATAGCCGCGGTCGATGTACTCCGGCTCGTAGATTTCCGTCACGCCGCGCGCCATCAAGCCCGCAATCACCAGCGCCGCGCCCGCGCGCAGGTCGGTGGCTGTTACCGGTGCGCCGTACAGCTCCGGCACGCCCTCGATAATCGCCGTCGCGTTGTCCACGAATTGAACGTGTGCGCCCATATGCCCAATTTCGGTCAGATGCTTCAGCCGCGATTCAAAGATAGTTTCGCGGACGATGGACTGCCCCATCGCTGTCGTCAGCAGCGTACTCATCGGCTGCTGCAGGTCAGTCGGGAAGCCCGGATACACCTGCGTCTTGATGTTCACGCCGCGGTAGCCGCACAGCGTTCCGCGCACACGCAAGGTATCGTCGGATTCCGTCACGCGCGCGCCCATTTCCAGCAGCTTCGCCGACAGCGCTTCCATATGCGTCGGAATGCAGCCTGTCAGTTCCACATCGCCGTGCGTCGCCGCCGCCGCAATCATCAGCGTGCCCGTCTCAATCTGGTCGGGGATGACGGTGTAGTTTGCGCCGTGGAGATAATCGCGCCCGAAGATGCGGATAACATCCGTGCCCGCGCCCTTGACGCGCGCGCCCATCGAGTTCAGGAAGTTCGCCAAATCCACGACATGCGGCTCCTTGGCGGCATTGTAGATAATGGTCGTGCCGTGTGCCTTGGCAGCGGCGAGCATCACGTTAATCGTCGCGCCGACAGATACGCAGTCAAAAACAACGTCCGTGCCCGTCAGCACGTCCGCTTTCGCCTTAATGCGCCCGCCCATCTGTTCTACATTTGCGCCCAGCATCCGGAAACCCTTGAGGTGCTGGTCAATCGGGCGCGACCCGATTTCGCATCCGCCGGGCTGGTATACCTCCGCCTGACCACGCCGCCCCAGCAGCGCACCCAGCAGGTAGTAGCTTGCGCGCAGGCGCTGCGAATCGCGGTAGGAGACCTGCCAGCCTTCCGCCGGGCGCGGGTCAACGGTCATGAAGCGGTTCGGCTCATAATCCACCTTTGCGCCAAGGCTGCAAAGAATATCCACCAGCGCATGAACATCCGAAATATCCGGCAGATTCTCAATGGTGCAGGGCTCGTCGCACAGCAGCGTCGCGGGAATGACCGCCACCGCCGTGTTTTTACCGCCGCTGATGTGTACCGTTCCCTGAAGCGCGTGACCGCCCGTGATGAGCATTCGTTCTTTCATGAACATGGTATCCGGCATAGTGCCGGCTCACCTCCTGCTGCAATGTTTCAAAACGGAGCAGCCTGCGCGCCCCGGTATATTCGCAAAGTGTCTGAACGCGGAATGTCCGCTAATGAACATTCCGTGGACATTTTATTATAGCATAGGAAGCGCATTTGTGCAACCTTCGCATTTTGAAAAAGTCCGGCAGCGCTTTTCCCCTTGACTTCACCGGCGTTTCGCGTTACAATTTCAGTGTAACGCAGGAGGTGTTTCCCTACATGGAACAAAGCATGGATTTGCCGCAGGGCTATCAGATACGACCGCTGACGACCGACGACCTTGACCAGTACAACGCCCTGCTTCGTTATGCCTTTCAGGTGACGGAGCAGGAACTGTTCGACACCGGTTGGAAGGACGAGGAAATCAAGCAGTCCAAGTGCCCCGTGCTCAAGCGCGCGGACGTGCTGGGCTGTTTTGACCGCGAAACCCTCATTTCGCAGATTGCCGTCTACCCCTTGAAGGCGAATATCTACGACTCGGTGTACCCCATCGGGTTCGTCACCAGCGTCTGCACCTACCCGGAATACACCGGGCACGGCATCATGAAGCGCCTGATGTACCAAGCACTGGTACACATGCGGGAGCGCAAACAGCCCTTCGGGATGCTGTTCCCTTACTCCATCCCGCTCTACCGCCGCTTCGGTTGGGAAATCATCTCCAACAAAATCTCCTTCACCGTCAAGGACAGGCAAATCCCGTCCAAGGCAAAAGCGCCCGGCTATGTCCGCCGTGTCAACTGGGAGAACAAGGACTTTATGAACCTCCACACGCGCTTTGCCAGCAGCACCCACGGGTGCCTGTTCCGCAACTCGCTGGCGTGGGAGGAATACTGGCGTTGGGACGAGGATGACACCGTCGTCGCCGTCTACTACGACCAGCACGCTACCCCGATGGGCTACATGGTCTACCTCATCAAGGATGATATCATGCACATCAAGGAAATGATTTACATCAACCGTGAGGCGCATGAAGGCCTGTGGGAATACATCCGTGCGCATGACTCGATGATTGACGAGGTGCGCGGCAATTCCTACTTCAACGAGCCGATTGCCTTTGAGATGGATGACGGCGATATCCGCGAGATGATTCGCCCGTACATCATGGGGCGCATCGTCGATGTGGAAGAGTTCCTGCACCTGTACCACTGTTCGCCGGAGGAAAAGGGCGTCTGCTTCGATTTGGATATTGATGATGCATTTCTGCCGTGGAACAACCGCCCTTTCCGCGTCTGGTTCGAGGGCGGGAACTGCACGCTGACCGACCGCGACCCGGATTACGAGCTGCGCATGAGCATCGCGACGCTCTCGACCCTGCTCATCGGCTACAAGACCGCCGCGAAGTTAGCGCGCATCGGGCGCATCACAGGCTCTGACGAAGCGATTGCCCGTCTTGACCACGCGCTGCTGCATGAAGCCCCCTATATTTCCGACTACATCTGACCAACGTATCATGCGGCTGCGCTGGCAGTCGCATTTTTCATACAAGGGAGTTTCTCCCTTGACCCTTTCGCGCGATTGAGTTAGTTGCATCTACTTACTGTTCTCGCGTGTTTATGCAGGGTTTCGCCTCTGCGGAGGCGACCAGAGGGCTTTCCGATCGCCCTCTGGACTGCTTCGGTGCCCTCTTGCATAGTAGATTTTTATTGTTTCTTTGATTTAGTTTGTGTACCCCTTCGTTCCCCCATAAACACTACTGCACAGGAACATGGGAGGGAATGCGAAGGGGTCAAGGGGGGCGCCCGCAGACTTGTCTGTTTTCATTGCCCCCTTGTCGCGCCCGCAGGCGCGAAACCCCTGCGATTTCATTGCATTAGGAGGGATTTACGATGTTCATTTTCCTGCTCATCCTGTTTGTCTGCATCCTGCTGCTGCCCTCGTGCGCCCGCGCCGACGAATCCCCCGCCGCGCATCAGCGACGCTCTTTGCAGTCCCTCCACGACGCGTTCAGCAGCGCCGCCAATTCTCAGTACGCCTATTCCATCGCGCACCGCCTCGCCACTGACCTCCATCTCCATAATAACGCCACCTACGGCGGTCGTCAGGCAGGCAGCGACGCGGAACACGCCGCTGCGGATTATCTCGCGGACGAAATGCGCCGAATCGGGCTGTCCGACGTCGAAAAGGTGGCGGCGAAGTGCGATAAGTGGCAGTTCAATGGCGCATCCTTCACCGTGAACGGCACGGAATACCCTGTTTATACCTACGCCACGGCATCCACCGTCCCCGAAGGCATCACCGCCCCGATTGTCTATGTCGGGCGCGGCACAATGTATGACTATGAGGGTGTGGATGTCAAGGGCAAAATCGTGCTGGTGGATATTGACCAGCGCGCCGACTGGTGGATTACCTACCCCATGCTGGAAGCGGAACATCAGGGCGCGGCTGCGATTCTCGCGGCGAACGTCGGCGGTTTCGGGCAGGTCGCAGACGACGCGCTTAACAGTCAGGATATCTGCGGCCCGACGAGCATCCCAACCTGCTCCATCGGCGTTCGCGCAAGCCGTGAAATCCGCGCGCAATTGCCGCACGGCACTGTGCTGGGGACACTGAAGGTGGATAACACCGTTGAAATCGGCAAGGGGACAACCTACAACGTCACCGGGCGCATCCGCGGCAAGTCCTCCGAATTCCAGATTCTCCTCGGCGGTCACTATGACACGCACTTCTGGGGCTTTCAGGATGACTGCTGTGCCGTCGGGCTGGTGCTGGCCGCCGCAAAAGCCATGCTGGACATCGGTTTCGAGCCGGAAAATGACATCGTGTTCTGCCTGCACGGCGCGGAGGAATGGGGTTCAAGCTACACGCAGTTCGACTGGACGGTCGGCGCGTGGGAAATGATTAACACCCTGCACCCGGAGTGGGTCGGCAAAACGCTGGCGTTCCTGAATTTCGAGCTGCCCGCATATGAGTTCGCGACGTACACCACAACCTATTCCGCGCCGGAAATGTTTTCGCTCCTGCGCGACTTCACCACGCGCTATCCCTACGCGCCCAAGCCGCAGGGCTGCTTCCCGGACGGCGTGCTGACCGAAGGCTATCAGACCTACACCTATTCCGATGATTTCTCCTACTACGCGGCAGGCGTTCCATCCACGGTCAACGGCTTCCTGCTGCAAAAGGACATGGAGCACGTTCACCCGTTCTACATCGACTATTACCATACGCAGTATGATACACCCGACACCTACAACGACGCGGTGATGGCCTTCAACCTGCGCTATTACGGCGCACTGGCGATTTACATCGACCAGATGCCCGCCTTGCAGCTGGATTTCACCGCGCAGTATACACGCCTGAAAGATGCGCTGGATGCGGACATTTTTGCGCAGTCCGGCGCGGATGCTGCTTTGTACCGCAGCGTTGTCGAATCCCTTCTGCCGCCCGCACAGGCGTTGAAAACGCGCATCGACACCCTGAACGCGCGCTATCTTGCCGCGGATGAAGCCGGTGATATCGCCGAAATGGCTCACCTGCGTCAGGCGGGCCGTCCGCTGATTCGCAAGGTGCTGAACGCCTTCCGCTACTGTCAGAAGTACCTCTTAGGCTTGATGTACGAGCGCCCGATTGTGCCGCATCAGGCCCCGCAGGAAACCATTGCCCTGTGCCAGCACATCATTGACTGCTTGGTACGCCACGACCCGGCAACGGCTGTTGACCAATATGTTGCGACGGTTAATAACTGTCTGGAAAGCTACTCCATTTATTTCTCGCCCGCGGTGATTGATACGCTGAATGATATGAACTGGGGCGCGGGAAATCAGGATAATTTGTACTTTGGGACGAATATCAACTTTGATAAGGCGGAAGTTGAAGAAGCGTCAAGGAGCGTATATCAGCGGCGTGCGGAGATTGGCGGGGATTTTGCGAAGGAAATTCGGGTGTATCGGGATGCAATTGACATGGAGAAGACGAAACTGCGCGCGGATGTGCACAAGGAAACCGAGGCAATCGGCTGGTTAAAGGACTTGCTGGGGTAAAAGGCGCCCAAGGGCTTTCCGATTTCTTTAAGCACTCCTATGTTCCTGCTCTTTTTATGCAGTCTGGCATTTATGGAGGTTGAAAAACAGCAAGCCGAACCTTTTCGCTCGGCTTGCTGTTTTATATTGTTTCCGCAAGAGAAAAAAGCGCCGATAAATTCGAGCGTTAAACTTATACTCCGCTTTCCGAGCTTCTTCCGGCATGAAAGTCTCCATGAGCAGTATACACCTTCAGGCGGTTTTTTCTGCGCAGTGCAAAATCACTTTTTTTCCGGTAGACGCTCAAACGCCATTCGCGCCCCATTCCGGCACTGAATCACGCCGCAGTACCGAAACCCGAACCGCTCAATCTGCCGCTGCATCGGAAGATTCTGCGCATGGGTGTCAATTCGCAAGTGCGGCTGCATCGCCATCGCAAACGCCATCACCTCGGCAAACACGCCCCGATGTGTCCCGTCCGACGCAACGCGATGAATCGTCGCATACGGGCGGTCAGACAGCCACGCGCCGTCAATCTCCGCATACGTCGGGTCATCCCCGGTCAGGAACGCGAACGCGCCGTAAATCCCCGTATCATCCGCCAGAACATGCAGTCCGCCGCGCGCCATATCGCCGCGAAGCACCTCGTCCGTCGGATACCCCGGCTCCCACTGGTTCGGATTGCCCTGCGCTGCCATATACGCGCGCGCGGCATCAAACACGCGCCGCATTTCCGGCAGATCCGCCTCTGTCGCCCGTCGAATCATGGGTTGACCTCCTGTACGATGGTTTCGGAGATGATTATAGCGCATTGAAGGGGGCGTGTCAAATGTGAGAAATTTGGATTTTTTTCGGATTACTATCGCAAAGCTTTCGAAAATCATGCATTTTTGCGGTTTGTAATCGCAAACGGCTTAAGCAGAAGTATCTGCCCTATTCTATTATCACACAGAACGACGCTCTCACATGTTCACAAAAAGTTTTCAAAAAACCTCTTGACAAACGGGAGAAAATGAATACAATAGAGTCTGACGAAAGTCAAAGAAAGTCAAACCCTCGGAAGGAGGTTTGGTTATGAACACGAACCAGTTCACCCAGAAAACGATGGAAGCTCTCCAGCGCGCCCAACAAATCGCGGTGGAATATCAGCACATGCAGGTGGATGAGGAGCATATGCTGCTCTCCCTGACGGAAGATGCGAAGGCGCTCATCCCGCAGCTGCTCACCCGGTGCGGCATCAGCGTGGATGCTTTCCGTGCGGCGCTGAATGATGCGCTGTCCCGGATTCCGCGCGTGTCCGGCCCCGGCCGCGAGGCAGACAAGGTTTATATTTCTCCGGACTTCGAGAAGGCCCTGCTGGAGGCGGAAAACCGCGCCAAGCAGATGAAGGACGAGTACCTCTCCGTTGAGCATGTTTTCCTCGGTATCGCGTCGAAGCCGAACGCCCACGTCAAAGAAATCCTGACCCGCATGGGCTACGACGAGAAGAAGTTCCTGAAGGAGCTGTCCGGCGTGCGCGGCGCAACCCGCGTGACCACCGACAACCCGGAGGAAACGTACGACGCGCTGAAGAAGTACGGCTCTGACCTTGTGGAGATGGCGCGGCAGCACAAGCTCGACCCGGTTATCGGCCGTGACAGCGAAATCCGCAACGTCATCCGTATTCTGAGCCGTAAGACGAAGAATAACCCGGTGCTGATTGGCGAACCGGGCGTCGGCAAAACCGCTATCGCCGAAGGGCTGGCGCAGCGAATCGTGCGCGGCGACGTGCCGGATTCGCTGAAAGACAAGACCATTTTCTCGCTGGATATGGGCAGCCTGATTGCCGGCGCGAAGTTCCGCGGCGAGTTCGAGGAGCGCTTGAAGGCGGTGCTTGCGGAAATCAAGCGCAGCGAAGGGCGCATCCTGCTGTTCATTGATGAGCTGCACACGATTGTCGGCGCAGGCAAGGCGGACGGCGCAATGGACGCCGGCAACCTTTTGAAGCCGATGCTGGCGCGCGGCGAGCTGCACTGCATCGGTGCGACGACGCTGAATGAATACCGCCAGTATATCGAGAAGGACGCCGCTTTGGAGCGCCGTTTCCAGCCGGTCATGGTGGGCGAGCCGTCCGTTGAGGACACGATTGCCATCCTGCGCGGTCTGAAGGAGCGCTACGAGGTGTTCCACGGCGTGAAGATTCAGGACAACGCCCTGATTGCCGCCGCAACGCTTTCCAACCGCTATATCACCGACCGCTTCCTGCCCGACAAGGCAATTGACCTTGTGGATGAAGCGTGTGCCATGATTCGTACCGAAATCGACTCCATGCCGACAGAGATGGACGACATCAACCGCCACATCATGCAGCTGGAAATTGAGGAAGCGGCGCTGAAGAAGGACGACGACGAGCTGACCAAGGCGCGTCTGGCAGAAGTTCAGAAGGAGCTGGCGGAGCAGCGCGACGAATTCAACCAGATGAAGGCGAAGTGGGAAAGCGAAAAGAACGCCATCACGAAGGTGAACAAGCTGCGCGAGGAAATCGAGCGCGTGAACGCCGAAATGGAACGCGCCGAGCGTCAGTATGACCTGAACAAGGCGGCAGAACTGAAGTACGGCGAGCTGCCGAAGCTCAAGAAGGAGCTGGCGGCGGAAGAAGCCATCGCCGAGAAGTCCAAGGGCGAGGACAGCCTGCTGCGCGACAAGGTGACGGAGGAGGAAATCGCCCGAATCGTCGGTCGCTGGACGGGCATCCCGGTCGCGAAGCTGATGGAGGGCGAGCGCGAGAAGCTGCTCCACCTCGAAGACACATTGCATCAGCGCGTCATTGGGCAGGATGAAGCCGTCAAGCGCGTGAGCGAAGCCATCCTGCGCTCCCGTGCGGGCATCCAAGACCCGAACCGTCCGCTGGGCAGTTTCCTGTTCCTTGGCCCGACCGGCGTCGGCAAGACCGAGCTGGCAAAGGCCCTTGCGCAGGCGCTGTTTGACGACGAGAAGAACATGGTGCGTATCGACATGAGCGAATACATGGAGAAATTCAGCGTATCGCGTCTGATTGGCGCACCTCCCGGATATGTCGGCTATGACGAGGGCGGTCAGCTGACCGAAGCCGTCCGCCGCCATCCGTACTCCGTCGTGCTGTTCGACGAAGTGGAGAAGGCGCACCCGGATGTGTTCAACGTCCTGCTGCAAGTGCTCGACGACGGCCGAATCACCGACAGTCAGGGTCGCACGGTGGACTTCAAGAACACCATCCTCATCATGACGAGCAACCTCGGCAGCGAGTACATCCTGAACGGCATCGCGAACGACGACATTACGCCCGAAGCGCGTGCGCAGGTCGATGCGCTGCTGAAGACGCACTTCCGTCCGGAGTTCCTGAACCGTATTGACGAGATTGTGTACTACAAGCCGCTGACGAAGGAGCAAATCAGCAAGATTGTGCTGCTGATGCTGGACAGCCTGAACAAGCGTCTGGCAGATCGTCAGCTGAAGGTGGAGCTGACCGACGCGGCGATGAATGCCGTGATTGATCAGGGCTTTGACCCGGTCTACGGTGCGCGTCCGCTGAAGCGGTTCATTCAGTCGAAGATTGAGACGCTGGTGGCGAAGCATATTATTGCCGCGGATGTGAAGCCGGGCGATACGCTGACCATCGACGTGAATGAGAACGGCGAACTTTATATGCGCTGGTGATGGTATAAAATGAACCGCGCGGTCTGTGGAAACATAGACCGCGCGGTTTTAGGTTAAGGATAGGAGGATAAAAGAGGATAAACACGCGGAAGGAGCATGGTAGAGAGACTAACTGAATCGCGCGGAGGGGTCAAGGGGGGATTCCCCCTTGCAGGGTCAAGGGACAGCGTCCCTTGTGGG
>OJRI01001282.1_pt1 | contig 13697 bp, 18 predicted proteins | sample 1599151 | NCBI WGS metagenome assembly OJRI01 (sample SAMN03922457, study PRJEB24848) | human gut metagenome | isolation source: stool sample | host: Homo sapiens | place: Germany | collected 2009-11
TCATTTCAGGAGGTACAGCCATGAGAAACGAGAAAATCACCCCTCTGTATGAGCGTTTGAGCCGCGACGATGAGTTACAGGGCGAGAGCAACTCCATAAGCCATCAAAAGCAGATGTTAGAGGAGTTTGCCCGCCGGAATAGGCTGCCGAACCCCACCCACTTCACCGATGATGGCGTATCGGGAACCCGGTTTGACCGCCCCGGCTTTCTGGCGATGATGGAGGAAGTCGAGGCCGGACGGGTGGAGGCCATCGTCATAAAGGACATGAGCCGCCTGGGGCGCGATTATCTGAAAGTCGGACAGGTCATGGAGATTTTGCGGCAGCGCGGTGTCCGGCTGATCGCTATCAACGACGGTGTGGACAGTCTGAAAGGCGACGACGATTTTACCCCGTTCCGCAATATCATGAACGAGTTTTACGCCCGCGACACCAGCCGGAAAATCCGCTCCGTGTTCAAGTCCAAGGGCATGAGCGGCAAGCACCTGACCGGCACCGTTATCTACGGCTATCTGTGGGACGAAAAGCGGGAACACTGGCTTGTGGATGAAGAAGCCGCCGAGGTGGTACGCCGTATCTTTTCCCTGACGATGGAGGGCTACGGCCCCTATCAAATCTCCAAGCTGCTGTCCGAGGCAAAGGTTGAAATTCCCGCTGTCCATCTGGCACGCTTTGACGAAGGAGTAAACAGGACGAAGCCGCTCAAAGACCCCTACGGCTGGGGATCGTCCACCATTGTGAACATCCTGAAAAAGCGGGAATACCTGGGCCACACCATCAATTTCAAGACCCGCAAACACTTCAAGGACAAGAAAAGCCACTATGTTGACGAAAGCGAGTGGACGATTTTCGAGAATACCCATGAGGCCATCATCGACCAGGAAACCTTTGACAATGTGCAGCGTATCCGGGCCAATGTCCGGCGTTACCCGGGCGGCTGGGGCGAGGCCCACCCTCTGACCGGCCTGATGTACTGCGCCGACTGCGGCGGCAAGATGTATGTCCATCGCACCTACAACGGCAAGCGCGACCCACAGTTTACTTGCAGCCAGTACACCAAAGTCCCATGCGGGACGCTCTGCGGCACACAGCACCGCATCCGGGCCGAGGCCGTCCTGACCTTAATAACCGATATGCTCCGGGCCATCGCGGAGTATTCCAGGAATGACCGGGCCGAGTTTATTCGCACCGTCCAGGAAACGCAGGCCGCCCAGCAGACCGCCGACATCTCCAAGAAGCGGAAACGGCTGGCCGCCGCTCAAAAGCGGGCCGGGGAACTGGAAAAGCTGATTTGCAAAATCTATGAGGACAACGCCCTGGGCAAGCTGCCGGACGCCCGGTATGAGGCCCTGGACGCACAGTACGCCAAAGAGCAGGACGCCCTCAATGCGGAAATCGCGGAACTGGAAAAGGCCGTTACCGGCTATGAGCAGAGCCGGAAATCTGCGGAGAAGTTTATCGCCCTGATTGACAAGTACGAGAATTTCGACACGCTGACAAACACCATGCTCAACGAATTTGTAGAAAAAATCCTTGTCCATGAACGCGCCCGCAAAGGCAGCCAGGACACCACGCAGGAGGTTGAAATCTACTTCAACTTTGTGGGCCGGTATATCCCGCCCGCCTTGCAGCCGGTTCCCCTGACCCCGGAGGAACAGGAAGAACTGCGGAAGAAAGAGGAACGCAAGGACAGGCTTCACCAGAACTACTTGCGCCGCAAGGCAAACGGCAAGCAGAAGGAATGGGAAGAACGCTACAACGCCAAGCGCAAGGCCCAGGTGGAGGCGGCGAAGGCCGCGATCCGGGCTGAAGACATGGAAAAAGGCATTTTTATCCCTGTCAGCCAGTTGCCCAGGCAGGAGCCGCGCAAGGCCACCATATCGGCCAGCGCCGCAGTTTAACCGTCACAGTGCAAAGGAGGACGAACATGAACGAATTGACTTACACCCGCTGCGGGGATTACTACATCCCCGACCTGAAACTTTCCGGGCAGCCGGAGGCCCCCATCGGCAAGTATGGCCGTATGCGGCAACGCTACCTGAAGGAACACCGGCCCGGCCTTTACAGCAGCTTGATTTTGAGCGAAAAGCTGTACCCGCACCTGTTGGAGATTGACCGGGCGGCGCGTGAACGGATGGATGCCATGCTGCCACGCATGATGGAGGCGGCGGGCGTCACCGAGGAACTGAAAGCCCGTGACCCTATGCGCTGGGTGGGGCTGATGAACACGCTGAAAGCACAGGCGGAGGAAATAATACTGCTCGAACTTGTTGAAGAATAAAACACAACCGGAGGCTGTTTATATAGTCTCCGGTTGTGCTATAAAATTTATTTCTGGTCTTTTGGTGGAATTGCCCGAAAGGATAAGGTCGTTTGGCATCCTTGATTTGAAATACTATCCATTCTCATAGACCCGCCATGCGCCTCAACGATTTGGCGCACAAGCAAAAGCCCTAACCCGTGCCGCAAATCGAGCCGTTCATCGGTGCTTTCCATATAGTGTGGCTTTTCTTCTAATTCTTGCAGCTTTTCAGGGGTAAGCCCTACACCATTGTCTGCAACAATTAGACTAAGTGCCTCGCCGGTGCTTTTAAGGGAAAGCTGGATTTTGCAGCCTTGCGGATTATGCTTGATACTGTTCTGGACAAGGTTGTTGACCGCCCGTGAAATCAATCGAGCATCACATTCCAACATGGCGTTTTCCGCTTCGGGTGCTACATCAATTTCAATCGTATAGGCATCAGAAAGCCCGGAGTTGAGCAATTCGGCCACATAGGAACGAATGAGTTTGGACAGGCGTATTTTTTCCTTGTGAAGCGGCTGCATTTCATATTCCAGTTGGGATACTAAATTCAAATCCTGCACAAGTTCTTTGATTTTGACGCTTTGTTTTCGCACGATTTCTGCCTGCTCCCTAACTGTATCACTGGTTGCTTCGTTTGCAGCAATCCGGCCAGCATACCCCATAATCATAGAAAGCGGTGTTCGGATGTCATGGGAGACGCCGCTGATCCAGTTGGCGCGGGCTTCGTTCTGTCTGCTTATTATCTGAGATGCTTTATTTACACTGCCTGCAATCTCAGACAACTCACCTTCAACACGAAGCGAAGCAGGTTTGCCATCAGCCAATGTTTCAATGGCATCTACAATCGGCTCTGTATTCTGGATGATTCTGCGTTTTGAAAAATAATAGGCCAAAAACAGACACAGTGCATCCATGCCTACCATTCCTATCACATAGAGAGGAATTTTTTGAATTGCCTCAATGGAATAGTAGTTGCTGGTGAGCTTCATGTAGCTATTCTTTGGATACCCTAAAACTAACAATCCCTCATCCGTATTCCAGACAAAAACGGGATAATCTTCCAGATAGCCTTTTGAAAATAGGGCTACATCCTGAATGTTATAGTTTTGCGGCACTTCTTCCGGCAGATCGAGCGTCCAAAAGCATTTGCCCGTTGGCGTCAGATACATGGCCCAAATATTGTACTGACGCAATTTCTGTACCGCGTTATCGGGCAAGCCTTCGGTGGTTGCCGCAGTAGAGGTCATCTCAAGCATAGCGCGTGGGGACGATTCTCCGTAATCCTCTGAAACCGTGTGATAAAAGGTCACGCCAAACAGAATAACATTGATAAGCACCAGTATCAGGAGAAACGCAGCAAAAGACGCCAAATGCTTTGAAATATATGTTCCAAAAGATTTCATGGCGTCACTTCCTTGTAATCAGTTTATAGCCCAGCCCCTTGATCGTAATCAAGGAAACGGGCTTTGACGGGTCGGCTTCTATTTTTTCCCGAATACGCCGCACATGGGCATTCAGGCTATTTTCATAGCCGAAAGGGTTGTCCCCCCATAACGCTTCACAAAGAGCGTCAACCGTGACGATCTTTCCCTCATTGCGAGCCAGCGTTTCCAACAGGGTATGCTCTTTTGCGGTCAGGGGGATAACCTCGCCGCCTTTGTTGACCTCTGCCCGGCTAAAATCAATCGTACATCCATCCAGGACAACCAGTGGGCTGTCCTCTTTGTAAGTGCGGCGCAAAACCGCATAGACACGCAGCAAAAGTTCCTGCGGCATAAACGGTTTTGAAATGTAATCATCTGCACCAAGGCCAAGACCGGCCAGCTTGTCTGCGGCTTCGTCTTTTGCTGTTAAAAAGATTACCGGCACATCTGTAAATGTACGGAGCTGCTCCATCAGGGAAAAACCGTCTCCATCTGGCAGCATTACATCCAATATCATCAAATCAGGTTTTTCCTGTTTTGCCACCATGACGGCTTCTTTCACTGAGGCGGCAGTAAGGACGGCTTCAAAACCAGCATCCTTCAAAATATCTGATACCATTTTCAGCAAATCCGGCTCGTCATCTACAAGCAGGAGCTTTTTTCGATGCAGAAAAGAGTTATCCATAGCTTCACCTCCTGAAATTATTATAGCACAGAGAGACCAGTCTGCGGTGGGTATCCCGAAAAAGTAAGGTAAAAGTAAGGACGCGAGAATGTAGAAGTCAGGTTGATGTTCTATGATGGAGTCAATGAAAGGAGATGTTCTTATGGATTACATTATTACTACGGAACAGTTGACAAAGAAATATAAGAACTTCACTTCTGTCAACCATGTTTCGCTTCATATCCGCAAAGGCAGTATTTATGGCTTTCTCGGCCCGAACGGAGCAGGCAAATCCACCACTATGAAAATGCTGCTGGGCCTGACTGCTCCCACAAAAGGCAGTTTTACCATTGATGGGAAGCAATTTCCGGCTGACCGTATTGCGATTTTGAAGGAGGTCGGCTCGTTCATTGAGTCCCCTTCGTTTTATGCGAACCTGACTGGACGGGAAAATCTCGATATTATCCGCAGGATTTTGGGACTTCCGAAAAGTGCTGTGGAGGACGCACTGGACCTTGTCGGCTTGACGGAATTTGGTGACAGGCTGGCAAAGAAATATTCGCTGGGAATGAAACAGCGTCTCGGCCTCGCCGGTGCGTTGCTGGGCAGGCCCCCTATCCTGATTTTGGATGAGCCGACAAACGGGCTTGACCCTTCCGGCATCCATGAAATCCGCAACCTGGTGAAATCCCTGCCGGATCTGTACGACTGCACCATCCTGATCTCGTCCCATATGCTGTCCGAGATCGAACTGATAGCGGATGACATTGGCATTCTCAATCATGGGCGGCTTCTGTTTGAAGGAAGTCTGGATGAGCTTCGCCAAAGTGCTTTACGGGCCGGTTTCGCGGCAGACAACCTGGAGGATATGTTCCTCTCGATGGTGGAGAAAGATAACGCGGCCAGAAAGCAGAGGGCACAGCTATGAATGTACTGTCAATCGAACTTCGAAAAGAAAAGCGGACCGGCGTCATTCCTGTGTTGCTGGCTGTTGGAGTGTTAGGAGCTGCATACGCATTTGTTAATTTCCTTGTGCGGAAAGACACGCTTCTGAATTTGCCGCTGGACCCGATGGATGTTCTGCTGACCCAGCTTTACGGTGTGATTATGATCCTGAACCTGTTCGGTATCGTGGTTGCCACCTGCATGGTCTACAACATGGAGTTTAAGGGCAGCGCCATCAAGAAGATGTATATGCTCCCCATGAGTGTTCCGGCCATGTATCTGTGCAAATTCCTGATTCTGACGGTCATGTTCTTGGTTGCAATCGTACTGCAAAATTTAGCACTTATGCAGATCGGCATGACAGATTTGCCGGAAGGAGCATTTGAGATGGGAACACTGGTGCGCTTTGCCGGATATTCTTTCCTCACCTCCATGCCGGTGTTGTCGTTTATGTTGCTGATTTCTTCGCGCTTTGAAAATATGTGGATACCTCTCGGTGTAGGGGTCGCAGGATTTTTAAGCGGTATGGCGCTGGCCAGTTCAAATCTTGCTGTCCTGATGGCTCATCCTTTTGTGCTTATGCTGAAACCGGCAGTTGCCATGAGCGCCCAGCCCGATATGACTGTGACCGTGGTATCTCTGATAGAGACTGTTTTGTTCCTTGCTATTGCACTGTGGCTGGCAAAAAGCAAACGCTATGAGTAAGGAGGGATTGAAGATATGAGCTTTTTGGAACTGCTCAAAATTGAGTTTATGAAGGTAAAACGTTCAAAGATCGTGCCGCTGATCTTTATCGCACCACTGTTGGTGGTTGCCTCCGGGGTTGCAAGCCTGAGCCGCTATTTTACCCCGGAATATACAAACGCATGGCCTGCCATGTTCATTCAGAGCGCACTGGTTTATGCGTATTACCTGTTGCCGTTCAGTATGATTGTTGTCTGTGTGATGATTGCAGGCCGGGAAACCGGTAACAATGGCATCTTAAAAATGCTGGCGTTGCCGGTCAGCCGATACGCGCTTTCGATTGCCAAGTTCTGTGTGCTGGCATTTTACCTGTTCATGGAAATGGTGGTGTTTCTTGCAGTGTTTGTAATTGCGGGATTGATTGCGACACAGACGATGGGAGTAACAGAAACCTTGCCGATCCTGTATCTGCTGAAATGGTGCCTGGGGCTGTTTCTGACAATGCTGCCGTGTATTGCGGCTATGTGGGCAATCACGGTTCTGTTTGAAAAGCCGCTTCTTTCCGTTGGGTTGAATTTGCTGCTTGTAATTCCCGGTATCTTGGTTGCAAATACGCCGCTGTGGATTGTTTATCCGTACTGTTACAGTGGCTATCTCGTTTCCTGCTCTCTCCATGACTTTACAGCAGAAACCTCCGATGCCGCTTTTTCGCTGTTTCCGTTCCTGCCATGTGCGATCATCGTGTTCGGTCTGCTTTTCGCACTGGCTGTCACCCGCTTTGGGAAAAAAGAAATGAGGTAAATCTATGGAAAAGAAAAAACTTCAATCAATCAGTATCGCTGCACTCATTGTGAGCATCCTTCCGCTGGCGGCCCTTATCCCGTCATTTCTGCACCTTTCGCTGTCGGACGGAATCCGAACTGTTTGGGCCGGAGCCAATATCGTTTTTGTCCTGCTGGCCCTGATTCTTTCGGTAGTTTGTGTGCGGAACAGGGAAAGTCGTAGCATTATCAATATCGCATCCACGGCAATCAGCGCTTTTTGGCTGTTGTTGATGGTGGGGATTGTTGCACTCGCTTTGTTCCTTACTTTTGTTCAGTGAGGAAATGGTTATGCACAAAACTGGAAAAATCTTTGGATGTTGTCTGATTGCTGTTACTTTGCTGGCCTGTACTGCCTGCTCTGGCCTCGATAGGTTAAGCGAAAATCTAAAGGACGGAGCAGAGCAACTCGGTGACGATGTGGTGATCGGGAAAAGCAACGCGCTCATAACGCCTTATCAGTCCTTCGAGGGCAGCCGTACTTCGGATAGCGATGCTTTTCAAGCTACTTATGATGCCTCTGTAGAGGGCTTTGATGGACAGGATATTTTGGTAGCTGATACTGACCTCAAAGAAAATGAGTGCCGGGAAATCACCATCCAGTATAGTTTTGATGTTCAATCTGGAAACTGCCAGCTCATTTACATTTCCCCGGAATTAGAGGAAAAAGTGCTTGCTGAATCCGGCAGCGGGAGTGTTACCGTTCAACTTCAAGCGGGAGCTAACTATATCGGCATCAGCGGAACTGACTATTCAGGCTCTATTCAGATCGCAATAGAATAAGGGTAAACAACGTTTCTGCCGGACGACGGTAAAAGAAAAAAGCCGTCGTTCAGCAGGCAATCGCCATGTCCTATACTCGATCCTACGGCGGCTTTGACAAAATCAAGGCCGCCGTTCCTTATGCCCTCGACAAAGGAGTGACGCCCATACGCTGACACGGCGGCTTTAGGAGGGAGCCGCCATGAAGCACACTGACCGCCGACAAATTCAGACGATATTTGCACTACCGTCAAAAAAAGCCCAGCCACCGAACAGGCCCCGTCTGGCAGCCGGTGCGAAAATTGTCACAATGTAACTGAATACCGTGTTTTTTGCGCTCGAATAGCTTCCTGCTGTCCGGGCGCTTTTTCATACCTGTGGGGCCGGAACATCGGGTCAACATGGCCCGAACCTTGCCCCCGGTGCCGTTCCCCGCCGCCCCGTTCAGATTTTCCCGCAAAAATCTGAACGGAGGAAAGGCCGATGGAAGTCACCATCAATTATAACGGACAAGCTGTGGCCGTGGAGGTCACGCTGGAAGTCTATGAATTTCTTGACCGGGCTGACCACAAAGCCGAGAACCTGTCCCATGAGCAGCGGCGGCATTGGGATGGCCGGGAGTTTGACGAATACATAGTTGCTACCGAGGGCGTGGGTATCTATGGCGAAACGCCGGAGGAATACCTTTGCCGCATGGAAACGCTGGGCGAGCTGATGGCCGTCCTGGACACCTGCACCGAGGCCCAGCGCCGCCGGTTCCTGCTCTATGCCCTGGACGGGCTGACCCTTGCGGAAATCGGGACGGTGTGCGGCTGCTCCAAAGTATCCGTCTATGAAAGCATTGACGCGGTTCGGAAAAAATTTTTGAAATTCTTTGCGAACTACCCTAACGAATGACCCCTTTTCGGGCTACCAAGTGAAAGGGATTGTTTCCCTTATCCCAGCGGGAGGCGGACAGCGGACAAGCTGCCCGCCTCTCCCATTTTCAGGAGGTAAGCCTATGAAAACAATCAATCTGCGGTGGATTTATCCCCACTACCGGCATGACGAGTTTGTGGAGGTCAGCGATGAGGTTTGGGAGGTCATGCGGCAGGCCCAGCGCGAGATGAACAACTATGAACGCCGGAAGGTCTACCACCGCGCCTGGTACTCTCTGGACGCATATAGCTGGACGGAGAACTATGCGCTGGAACACGGCAGATCGCCGGAGGAAATCCTTTTGGAGCGCGAGGAACGGGCCGCCCATCTGCGGCTGCTGGCCGCCTTGCCGGAGGCCCTGGCCCATGCCACCCCCACACAGGCCCGCCGCGTCCGGGCCTACTACATCGCCGGTATCAGCCAGCCGGAAATCTCCCGGAGGGAGGGCGTAGACAGCAGCAAGGTCAGCGTTGCCATCCGGCGGGGCCTGCGGAATATGCGCCGCTGCTATGACGGCCTTTTTCCGGCAGAGTGAGGGCGGGCCTATGCAGACGATCAACCTCAAGCAATATTACCCGTTCTGCACCGAGGACACCTTTGTGGAGGTGTCGGATGAAATCGTTGAAGCGTTCCTGCTGGACAAGCGGGCCGAGGCCGCCAGGGAGCGCAAGATGTACCGCTACAAGGCGTTTTACTCCCTTGACTGCAATGATGGAATTGAGAACGCCGCCATCGGCTGGGCGCAGCCATCGCCGGAGGACTATATCGTGCAGAAAGAGGAACAGGCCGAACACGCCGAGCTGATCCGGCGGCTCTATGAGGCCATTTCTTCTTTGCCCCCAACGCAGGCCCGCCGCGTCCATGCCCGGTATATGCTGGGGATGAAAGTGAAGGACATTGCCGCGATGGAGGGCATTACCCCATCCCAGGCTGGGAAGTCCATCCATGCGGCGCTCCGGCGTCTGCGCCGGTACTTCATACGCCGGAAATGGACAAGCGGCCTATGAAAACCATCAACCTGAAAAAATACTACTACCCGATTTGTAAGAAAGACACTTTTGTGGAAGTGCCGGATGAGGTTGCAGAGGCCATTGTGGAGGAAAGCCGCGCAGAGAACGCAAATGACGCCAAGCAGCATTATCACTGTTATTCTCTGGACGCATCCCCCGGCATGGAACACCATTTCCCGGAGCAGGCCGTTTCCCCGGAAGATATTCTGGTGGAGAAGGAAACGGAACGGGAACAGGAGGCCGCCCGCGCCCTGATGATGGAACGGCTCCGGGAGGCCCTTGCCACCCTGACGCCCCGGCAGGCAAGCTGCCTTCATGCCCGGTTTTGGGAGGGCAAGCAGTTTAAGGAGATTGCCGAGGCCGAAGGCTTCACGACATCAGCGGCCATTGTCACGGTACGCAACGCCATTATCAAGTTGCAAAAATATTATATCAAGCGCGGCTGGATGAAGCCGCCAAAGGAGAAAGCGATATGCACAAAGACCACACCACCCAAGAAAAGCCGAAAAAAGACGAGCGCGAAGAAGTCCTGAAGGAAATCCGGCAGCTTGAGAACCGCCAGAAGATTTTGGAGAACAAGCAGCGCAATGAGGAACGCAAGGCCCACACCCGCCGCCTGATTGAGCGCGGGGCCGTTTTGGAGGGCGTGTTCCCTCTGGCCCCCGACCTTCCCGGCGTAGATGTCAAGGCGTTCCTGATTGCCCTGTCCCATCTTCCGGGGGCGGCGGAACTGGCCGCAAAACTGCCGAAATCCGGGAACAAGCCGTAAGTCCCTTGTTTACAAGGGCGCACTTATACACCGTTGCCGGTGTTGTGCGCCTTGCCGGGGGCTGTTGCGTACTTCGTCCGCGATGGGGAGCTACACTCCCCAACCCCCTTGTGCGCCCCGCGCAGCCAGACACCCGCTTCGCGTCTGTCCGGCTCCACGGAGCCTGAATATCCTTCACCGAAAGGAGGCGATCCCCATAGATTTTTGCCATATCCCCGTCAGTATCATCAAGCGCAGCGAGGGCCGTTCCGCTGTTGCCGCAGCCGCCTACCGAAGCGGAACCAAACTGACGAATGAATGGGACGGCCTGACCCATGATTACACCCGGAAGGGCGGCGTTGTCCATGCGGAAATCATGCTGCCCGCCCACGCCCCGCCGGAATTTGCAGACCGCTCCATCCTTTGGAACAGTGTGGAGCAGATCGAGAAAGCCAGGGACAGCCAGCTTGCCCGCGAGATCGAGGCGGCTTTGCCCCGCGAACTGTCCAGGGAACAGCAGCTTGCCCTTGTCCGGGCCTATGTGAAGGACAACTTTGTGGACAAGGGGATGTGCGCTGATTTTGCCATCCATGACAAGGGAACCGGCAACCCCCATGTCCATATCATGCTGACCGTTCGGCCCTTAAAAGAAAATGGCGCATGGGGCGCGAAGTGCCGCAAGGCATACGACCTGGACGAGAACGGCCAGCGCATCCCGGACGGGAAAGGCGGCTGGAAGAACCACCGGGAGGACACCACCGACTGGAACGACAAAGGGAATGTGGAGATTTGGCGGGCGGCATGGGCGGCTTATACCAACCGGGCATTGGAGGCCGTCGGTCAGCCTGCCCTGGTAGACCACCGCAGCTACAAGCGCCGGGGCATTGATAAAATCCCCTCTGTCCATCTGGGGCCAGCCGCCAGCCAAATGGAAAAGCGCGGTATCCGCACCGACAAAGGAGAAGTAAACCGGCAGATCGCCGCCGACAACAAGCTGCTGAAAGAAATCAAAGCCCGCATTACCCGTCTTTATCGCTGGTCGAAAGCCGAAACGGAAAAACCACAAACACAGCAAAGCAGCTTGACCGCCTTGTGGGAGGCCCAGCAGCAGTTGGACGCTCCCCGCACCCGCACCGGCAAAATCCGGGCTTTGCAAGAAAGCGCTGCACTATTCAGCTTTTTGCAGGCAAACGGCATCCAGTCTATGCAGCAGCTTCATGAAAAAATCGCTGATATGAACAGCCGTTACTATGACCTGCGCGGAAAGATCGTCAAGGCCGAGCGCCGGATCACTACCCTTACCGAGCGCGGGGAGATGTGGGAACAGTACAACCAGTACAAGTCCATCCACAAGCAGCTTGCCAAAGTAAAGCCGGAAAAACGGGAACAGTTTGAACAGCGCCACAGCCGGGAACTGATCCTCTATGACGCAGCAGACCGGTATCTGAAAGAACTGAAAGACAACGGCGAGGCAATCACCCCGAAGGCATGGCAGCGGGAAATCGACCAGCTGACCGCCGGAAAGCAGACGGATACGCTTGCCATGAAATCAATGCGGGAGGATTTGAAAGCAGTGGAACGGCTCCGCAAAACCGCCGAGCAGTTGTCCCGACAGGAACGGGATAAACCTCACGACCGGGAACCGGAGCGGTAAGGGCTACCGCGTTTTGGCGTACTCCTTTTAGGTGCGTCGCGTTTCACGACACCCTTTTGCACACAGAAAAACCGCCGTACAGGTTTCCCCATACGGCGGCAGACTGTTTATTTGCCGAACAAGTCGCTGTGTGTGCCGGTGCGGGCCAGCGTCAGCACCAGAACATCATCTTCTATGCGGTAGACAAGCAGCCAGTCCGGGAGAATATGACATTCCCGATGGCCTGCCCAATCGCCGGACAGGTCATGGTCACGGTTCTTATCCGGCAGCGGTTCGCCCATCGCCAGCAACGCTACGACCTGCTCCAGCAGCTCGATCTTCAAACCACGCTTGATGGCTCGTTTGTAGTCTTTTTTGAAACTGGTCGTGTACTTGACGGTATATTTGGTTTCTTTCATCTTTTCAGGTCAGCAAATAACTCGTCAAGGTCATTGTAGCCCTTTACAGACGGGTCTTTTGCAATCCTTTCCGCTTCCAGCATGGCAGCAACCGTTTCTTTGTTCGGCTGTTCCAGCCTTACTTCAAAGGGAATGCCGCCTTCACGAAGCGACTGGCGCACAAAGATGTTAAACGCCGTAGTCAGGTTCATGCCAAGTTCAGTAAACAGTGCGTCCGCCTGCGCTTTCAAATCTGCGTCCATGCGGATACTGATGTTTGTGGTATTTCCAGCCATACGATCAACCCCTTTCTGCTGGCAATTATAGTATATGCCATTTGCACGAAGAAAACAATACTTTGCACGAATATTTAACAATAAATTCATTTAAGGAGGTTACCAACTTTATGAAAGAAATCATTTATGAAGAACAATAAGTCTGAACCTATCCCCGTCATGGATTACCGCCAGTACCGCAGAGTGCGGAGGCTGGTGCATGAGTGCTGTAACTACATCGACGGAAACTGTATCGCCCTGGACGATGGGGAGGAATGTGTCTGTGTCCAGTCTATTTCCTACTCCCTGTTGTGCAGGTGGTTTCGGGCGGCGGTATTGCCGCAGGATAAGGAACTGGAAACGGCGCTGTTCCACCGGCTGAATGCAAAGAAATGCGCCGTATGTGGGGCGCTGTTTACCCCCGGTTCCAACCGGGCCAAATACTGCCCGGAATGTGCCGCACGCATGAAGCGGATCAACGCCGCAAAGCGCAAGCGGAAACAACGGGAGAAATGTCACGCTTTAGGGGCTGAAAAACCCTTGTAAATCAAGGATTTTTTCGAGGGTGTCAAAGGCAGGCTGATAGATTTATCTTCCGCCCCCTAAAACGGTCTTAAAATGCGTACAGAATCCCAAGAGAAACCCCAAGGAGGAACCCTATGTCAGACAACCGAAAATATTATTACCTGAAACTCAAAGAAAACTATTTTGACGATGATTCCATCGTGCTGCTGGAAAGTATGCAGGATGGTGTGCTGTATTCCAACATTCTGCTCAAGCTGTATCTGAAATCGCTGAAACATGGTGGACGGCTCCAGCTTGACGAGGACATTCCTTACACGGCGCAGATGATCGCCACCATTACCCGCCAGCAGATCGGCACTGTGGAGAGAGCCTTGCAGATCTTTTTGAAGCTGGGTCTTGTGGAGGTGCTGGACAGCGGCACATTCTACATGAGCAACATCGAACTTTTAATCGGCCAGTCCTCTACCGAGGCCGAGCGAAAGCGTGCGGCGAGGCTCCAAAACAAGGCTCTTTCCGCGCCCCGGACAAACGGCGGACATTTGTCCGACATTCGTCCACCAGAGATAGAGATAGAGTTAGAGAAAG
>OJRI01001285.1_pt1 | contig 13671 bp, 10 predicted proteins | sample 1599151 | NCBI WGS metagenome assembly OJRI01 (sample SAMN03922457, study PRJEB24848) | human gut metagenome | isolation source: stool sample | host: Homo sapiens | place: Germany | collected 2009-11
GATCTACACACTGCATATCGTCGGCAGCGTCAGATGTGTATAAGAGACAGGTAACAGGATAGTAACGTAATTCCGGTTTGAGTTGGCTTTTTGATGGTTTTACTTGGCTGCGCCCGTTTGTCCAATCTTCGTCTAAATCGCTATTCGACAGTCTTATCACACCGGTTTGCTCTCACTTTCATTTTTATTTCCTATCTTTACACTCGATGAGCACACCCGACGACATATTCCGCATCGCGGACGAGGCGGCATTCGAAGCGGCGGCGCTGGAGGTATTCCGGCGCCAGGCTGCGGAATGCGCGCCCTACCGCGAGTATCTGTCCCTGATCGGCGTACAGCCCGGGGAGGTGCGGACGGCGGATGCGATCCCCTACTTGCCGATCGGGCTTTTCAAGACCCACGAAGTGTATTGCGGCGGCCCGGAGCCCGAAGCGGTCTTCACTTCGTCGTCCACCACCGGCATGACCCCGTCGCGCCACCCGATGCGCTCGCTGTCGCTCTACGAACAAGCGTTCCGCGCTTCGTTCCGGACGTTCTACGGCGAACCGGCACGGTGGAGCCTCTACGCACTGCTGCCCAACTACCTGCGGCGCAAAGGCTCGTCGCTGGTCTACATGGCCGACCGGCTTTTGTCCGACTGCGGCTCGGGCGGCTTTTACCTCGACGACCACGAAGCCCTGCTGGAGGCGATGCGCCGCGACCCCAAGCCCAAGATCCTGCTGGGCGTGAGCTATGCGCTCTGGGATTTGGCGGAGCGTTACGCCCCGAAGCTGGACGACACAATCGTCATGGAGACGGGCGGCATGAAGGGATACCGCGAGGAGATCCCCAAAGCGGAATTCCACAAAATCCTGTGCGACGCATTCGGAGTAGACAGGATACACTCCGAATACGGCATGGCGGAACTCACGTCGCAGGCCTACTCGCAGGGCGGGAACATCTTCCGCTGCCCGGCCTGGATGCGGGTCGCGGCACGCGACGTGAACGATCCGTTCGACCGCCTGCCGGCAGGCTCCCGCGGCGGGCTGGACATCGCCGACCTGGCTTCATGGTGGTCGTGCGCCTTCATCCAGACCCAGGACGTGGGGCGCGTGGCTGCCGACGGGGCGTTCGAGGTAGAAGGGCGCATCGACCACAGCGACATCAGGGGTTGCAACCTGCTGGTGCAATAATTTACCTGCAAAGCTCCCGGCCACAGTCCGCGGGCCGGTGTCCTTCGCGGGACTCCGGCAGCAGCGACCGACAAGAGGGGGGGGGCATTGACACAGACCGACAAAAAAGAGAGATAGCGATGAAAACAGTAGCATTCGTCCCCTTACGCCTCAACAGCCAGCGGGTAGCGGGCAAAAACCTCCGCCTGCTGGGCGGCGAACCGCTGATGTGCCATATCCTGCGGACGCTCGCCGGCATCGGGGAGATCGACGAGGTGTACGCCTATTGCAGCGACGAACGCATCTGCGAATACCTGCCCCGAAGCGTGCGTTTCCTGCGCCGCAGCCCCGGCCTCGACCGCGACACGACGCTCGGGCGGGAGATCTACGACAGTTTCACGGCCGACGTCGAGGCCGACCTCTACGTGCTGGCGCACGCCACCTCGCCGTTCATCCGCGCGGAGACCGTGGCGGACGCCCTGCGGCACGTGCGGTCGGGGGAGTACGATTCGGCGTTCAGCGCCGAGAAGATCCAGACCTTCGCCTGGTTCGAAGGCCGGCCGCTCAACTATGCGCTGGACGACATCCCCCGCACGCAGACCATAGAGCCGGTCTATATCGAAACCAGCGCATTTTTCATTTTCCCGCGCACGCTCTGGTGCGGCCGCGGACGCCGCATCGGGGAAAAACCCTACATGGCTGTCGTAGACCGCATCGAAGGGCTGGACATCGACAACCCCGAGGATTTCACGATGGCCGAGATCATCGCGGCAAGCCGGCGGCTGGGGTAGGGAACGGGAATCCGAGATGAGCATAAAAAAGCGACCTTTTCCAGGTCGCTTCCTTTATTTCAAAAAGGCGGCGTTACTCCGCCCCGCGTTCGTAGGCGTCGATCATCGAGCCGCGGGTGCGGTTGACGATCCGCGCACCGAGCGACGCGGCATAGTCGCGCAGCACCTCGTGCCCGCGGAAGAGTTCGGCGACCTCGGCCAGGTATACCGACATCGTATAGGGCACATGCGGCACCTTCATGTAGATAGGCTGCGGCGCCCGGGGCCCGGCATCGTAATAGTGGCGGTCAGCACGGCACAGGCGGTTCGCGTCGTCGACGCATAGCCCGTCGAGCAACGTATGATCCACCCCGTAGAGCTCGATCTGCCGGTAACCCAATAACAGGGCGACGTATTCGCCCACCTGCACGACCGTGCCGAAATTGGCGCTGCCGAGGCCGTGACGGAAAAGCCAGAAGCCGACGCTGCCAAAACCGCGGTAGACCTGCGTATGGAAGCGAACGATGCGGATACGGGGGTTGGGAAGTGCGGCGCGGTAGTCGAACTTTTCGGGATTATAGAACTGTACGTAGAGCGTCATCGGCCACGTGACCTTGCTATCGAGCGTGCGGTAGAGCGCGGCCACGCGGTCGCGGCACTCGCTGTCGCGGAAGAACATCGGGTCGGAAAGGACGTAATAACCCGGCCTGACCACCTCGAAGCGGTCGTCCTCGGCAAAAAAGTTGACCGCCATGAAATCCCTGGCCTCGTATTCGCGGCGCGCGATCAATCGCGGCAGGTCTTCGGCCAGCGAAGGACCGTTGCCGAGAATGACCATCCCGCGCGACGGGTCGCCCGTCGGGCCCGCACGGCGGATATAGTTGCGGAAATTCTCCTTGACGGCCATCACGGCGAAGTAAAGCGCCGTGTCGAACGTATTGCGGATAAATGCGATGAGCTTCTCGGATGCGGTCATGAACAGGGTTTTATTTGCAAATGTAGCAAAAGATCGGTATCTTCGCAAGAAACCAAACCGCAACAAATGGCATCGGCAACCATCTCGGTCATCATACCCCTCTACAACAAGGAGCGCGAAATCGGCGACACCCTACGCTCGGTACTCGCACAGACTTTGCAGCCCACGGAGATCGTCGTCGTGGACGACGGATCGACGGACGGGAGTGCAGACGCCGTGCGTGCCATCGCATCGCCGCTCGTGAAGCTCGTCACGCAAGCGAACGCCGGGGTCTGCGCGGCACGCAACCGCGCCATCGCCGAGTCGGCAGGCGACCTGATCGCCCTGCTCGACGCCGACGACACGTGGGAACCGGGATTCCTGGAGGAGATCGCTTCGATGGCGGCCGAATTCCCGGGCTGCGGGATTTATTCGACAGCCTTCAACATCGTCAGCCATGACGGACGGTTCCCCGCCCCCACCCCCACGGAGCGCGGCGTGGTCGCCGACTTCTTCCGCGACTCGGCGCACCGTTATATCTCGATCCCGTCGGCCAGCGCCGTCCCGCGCGCGGTATTCGAATCAGTGGGCGGATTCCCCGAGGGAATGAAGATCGGCGAGGATCTCTACATGTGGATCAAGATCGCCCGGCGCTACAAGGTCTGCTTTTCGCCCAAGCCGCTGGCAAACTATTCGAAGGTGGCCTCGAACCGTTCGTCGGCCATCTACACGCCCGAGCGGACGCGCTACTCGTTCGAGGAGCTTTACGACCCGGCGGCGGCAGACGGATACAACGAGTTCGTGGCCCGCGCAGCCCTGGGAAAAGCGCTCATCATCAGCGCAAAAGGGGGCACGAAGGATGCGGCGAGGGCGATCCGGTTCTTCGGCTACACGAAGACCTACCGCCGCACGCTGCGCAAGGTACGCATCCTCAACGCCCTGCCCCGCAGCTGGCGGGGGCCGCTGATCGGGCTTTACAACAGCCTGGCATGGCGCATCGCCCGGAAAGGACTCTGAGCCCCGAAAATTCCGACAGCATGAAATACCTTTCGAACCCCTCCGTCGTAAAGGGTCTTTTTACGGCACTCCTCCTGCTGGCGTCATCCGTCGCCCGGCCCCAATCCGCAAATCCGGACACCCCTTCCTACACGATGCGTTCAGGCGGTACCGAACGCTCGTACAAACTCCACCTGCCCCAGGGGCTGCCCCAAGGCGCCCCGCTAGTGGTCGTCCTGCACGGTTACGGCGCGAACAACGACCCGGGCCGCTTCGGGATGAATGCCGCGGCCGACCGCCACGGCTTTGCCGTCTGCTACCCGCAGGGCGCGAAGGACGGCCGGGGCAAGACGTGCTGGAACGCAGGCTACCCGTTCCAGGCCGACATGGCCGTCGACGACGTGGAGTTTATCACGCAACTGGTACGGCATTTACAGAAAAAGCACGGGCTGAGCCGCCGCAACGTCTTTTGCACGGGCATGTCGAACGGCGGGGAGATGTGCTACCAGCTTGCGGCGCAGCGCCCCCGCCTGTTCGCGGCCGTGGCACCCGTATCGGGGCTGATGCTCGAATGGCTTTACAAGGCCGACGATTCCACGCACCCCGTGCCCCTGTTCGAAATACACGGCACGGCCGACCGCACGTCGGCGTGGGAGGGTGATCTCGACAATAAAGGCGGCTGGGGCGCCTACGTCGCCGTACCGATGGCCGTACATTACTGGGCAGCCAAGAACAAATGCACCGGCATGCAGACGGACACGATTCCCGGGCGTACGCCGGAGAACGGCCGCAAGGTCATCGCCCACCGCTTCACGGGCGGCACGGGCGGCAGCGAAGTCTGGCTCTACGAGATCGTCGGCGGGAAACATTCGTGGGGCGAACAGGACATCGACACGGGCGAGGAGCTCTGGAAATTTTTCAGCAAGTTCGTGAAATAGACGGAACGACAGCCGGCAGGGGCAAGGACCCTGTGCAACACCTCGCAGAAGGAGATGGTCTACATATGTATCCAATCCCGGGAAAATTCGCGGGAAGAACACACCTACGACGACGGAACCCGGGTCGCATGCACTCCCGGGTGGGAAACCCGCTAAAAAAACACCCGGCTTTACGTCCATGCGTAAAGCCGGGTGCCGGTTTACCTCTCCCCACCCCTCACGGGGCCGAGTCGTTGCAGATCAGTTCGCGAAGGTCAGCCCCTTGTCGTCGGCGTCGATGCGGATCGGCTGCTCACGGTTGACGTCGCCCGCAAGGATACGCTTCGAGAGGTCGTTGACCACATAGCGCTGGATGGTACGCTTCACGGGACGCGCACCATAGAGCGGGTCGTAACCCGCGGCGGCGATCCATTCGCGTGCCTTGTCGGTGTATTCGAGGCGGATGCCGTTTTCGGCAAGCATCCTGCGCACCACACCGAGCTGAATGTCCACGATGCGCCCGATATCCCGGCGCGTCAGCGGCTCGAACATCACGATTTCGTCGATACGGTTGAGGAACTCGGGCTTGAGCTGCTGCTTGAGCAGGTCGATCACATCCCGGCGGGTCTTCTCGACCACTTCGGGGGCAAGTTTCTCACCGTTGAACGCCTCCGCGAAATTCTCCTGGATGACCTGCGAACCCATATTCGAGGTCATGATGATGATCGTATTGCGGAAATCCACCGTACGGCCCTTGTTGTCGGTCAGACGGCCGTCGTCGAGCACCTGCAACAGGATGTTGAAAACGTCGGGATGGGCCTTCTCGATCTCGTCGAGCAGCACGACCGAATAGGGCTTGCGGCGCACGGCCTCGGTGAGCTGGCCGCCCTCGTCGTAACCGACATATCCCGGAGGCGCCCCGACCAGACGCGACACGCTGTGACGCTCCTGGTATTCGCTCATGTCGATACGCGTCATCATCGAGTCGTCGTTGAAGAGGAACTCGGCCAATGCCTTGGCCAGCTCGGTCTTGCCGACGCCGGTGGTGCCGAGGAAGATGAACGAGCCGATCGGTTTGCGGGGGTCGTTCAGTCCGGCACGCGAGCGGCGCACGGCGTCGGAGATGGCGGCGATGGCCTGCTCCTGCCCGATGACGCGCTTGTGCAGCTCGTCCTCCATGTGCAGCAGTTTTTCGCGCTCGGAAGCCAGCATGCGCGTCACGGGGATGCCCGTCCAGCGCGACACCACCTCGGCGACGTCCTGCGCATCGACCTCCTCCTTGATCATCGAGCCGTTGGCCGACGCCAGTTTGTATTCCTCCTGGAACGCGGCGATCTCCTTTTCCGCCTCCTGGATCTTGCCGTAGCGGATTTCGGCCACCTTGCCGTAATCGCCCTGGCGCTCGGCCTGCTGCGCCTCGATCTTCAGGGCTTCTATCTTGTCTTTGTTCGACTGGATCTTTTTCAGGAGATCGCGCTGCCCCTGCCACTTGGCACGCATCTCGGCGTCACGGGCCTTGAGCTCCTCGATCTCCTTGGTGAGGTGCTCGACGCGCTCCTTGTCCTTCTCGCGGCGGATCGCTTCGCGTTCGATCTCCAGCTGGCGCACACGCCGGTCGAGGGTGTCGATCTCCTCGGGCACGGAGTTCATTTCCAGCCGCAGCCGCGAGGCCGCCTCGTCCACCAGGTCGATGGCCTTGTCGGGCAGGAACCGCGAGGTGATGTAACGCGTCGACAACTCGACGGCAGCCACGATCGCCTCGTCCCTGATCCGCACCTGATGGTGGTTTTCGTAACGATCCTTCAGGCCGCGGAGGATCGAAATGGCATCCTCGGGGCTCGGTTCGTCGACCATGACCTTCTGGAAACGGCGTTCGAGGGCCTTGTCCTGCTCGAAATACTTCTGGAACTCGTCGAGCGTCGTGGCGCCGATCGTCCGCAGCTCACCCCGCGCAAGGGCGGGCTTGAGGATGTTGGCGGCGTCCATCGCACCCGACGACTTGCCGGCGCCCACGAGGGTGTGGATTTCGTCGATGAACAGCAGGATGTCGCCGTCGCTGGCCACAACTTCCTGCACAACGGCTTTCAGGCGTTCCTCGAATTCGCCCTGATACTTGGCACCCGCGATCAGGGCACCCATGTCGAGCGAGTAGATCACCTTCGATTTGAGGTTCTCGGGCACGTCGCCGTCGACGATCCGGTGTGCGATACCCTCGGCGATGGCGGTCTTGCCGACACCCGCCTCTCCCACGAGGATCGGGTTGTTCTTGGTACGCCGCGAGAGGATTTGCAACACGCGGCGGATCTCCTCGTCACGGCCGATCACCGGATCGAGTTTGCCCGAACGGGCCTGTTCGTTGAGGTTGATGGCATACTTGCCCAGCGCATCGAACTGCTGCTCGGAGGTCTGAGAATCGACCGTAGCCCCTTTGCGGAAGGTGCGGATCGCCTCAAGGAGCTCCTTCTCGGTGGCGCCGCTGCGCTTGAGGATGTCGGCGGCCTGTCCGCGCTCGGCGACGAGCCCCAGCAGCAGGTGTTCGACCGACGCGTATTTGTCGCCGAAGTTCCGGGTAAAGTCCACGGCGCGCTGGATCACCTTCGAGGAGTCCTGCGAAAAGAACTGGTCGCCGCCGCCTTCGACCCTCGGCAGGGACGCGACGGCCCGGCCGGCCTCGTCGCGCAGGCCGCGGACATTCACCCCGACACGCCCCAGGAGGAACGTGGCGAGCGAATCGTCCTCGCGGACAAGCACGCTCAGAATATGGAGCGGCTCGACAGCCTGCTGTCCGCGCTCCCGGGCAAGAGACAATGCACTTTGCAGAGCCTCCTGCGCTTTTACAGTTAACGTATTGATGTTCATATCTCTGATAATTTGTTTTTCAAACTTTCGTATACTACACCCGCAAAACGCCTGCCAACCCGGCTTTCCGGCCAATGTGTCATCCTTTGTCACACACGGGACTGACACGAGGCGCCAAAACGGCAGCCTTATTGCGGAAGAATCACACAATACGGCATAAAACAGCAGAACATCGCCCGAAATGTATTATCTTCGCCACACCTAACTCTCACTCTTCACGTTCATGACATACCGTAAACCCCCGTTCCTGCTGCGCAAATGGCAGCGGTTGCAGATGCGCTACTATGCGTACCGTAACCCGGAAAAACTGGTCAGGATACGCTACCGGCAACGATTCGGCACCGACCCCGACCTCGAAAACCCCCGAACCTTCAACGAAAAAGTCCTCTGGATGATGCTCCATGCCGACACCACCCGCTGGTCGCAACTGGCCGACAAGTACCGCGTCCGCGAGTATGTCGAGCAATGCGGGCTGGGATGGATGCTCAACGAATTATACGGTGTATGGGAATCCGCAGAGGAGATAGACTTCAGCGGGAGGGGGAATCTCCCCGACACGTTCGTGCTGAAAACCAACAACGGCTACGGACAAGTTATCATCGTGAACGACAGGCAAAAAGCCGATATCCGGTCGATCCGCCGTACACTCAACCACACCCTGCGAAAGAAATTCGGCCGCATGACGGCCGAACACCACTATTTTGGTATTAAACCCCGCATTATCGCCGAACGCCTCCTTCCCTCAGAACCAGCATTCGGCAATTCGCTCATCGACTATAAATTCTACTGTTTCGATGGCAACCCCTATTGTTGCATGGTCTGCTACAACCGTAAATCGCCATCCGACGTCAAAACAGGATTGTACGATGCCAGGACATGGAAAAACATAGGTCATTACGTCACCGGAAAATATTACGACCCACATCAGTGTGATATCCCGCGTCCGGCATCCCTCGACCGGATGCTCGATGCGGCCAAACGGCTCTCATCAGGATTCCCCCAAGTACGGGTCGACCTTTACGAAGTCGCCGGAAACCCCGTATTCGGGGAACTGACATTCACCTCATCTGCAGGTATGGATACGGGATTCAGCCAGGAGTTTCAGGAATTGATGGGATCGCAAATCTCCCTGCCGCCCGCCAAGCGGACGCAACCGTCGCACCCGGGACTGCTCGGGCTCCTCGGACTGCGGAAGGCCGCCGCCAAATAAAAACGGCAGGCAGCCCGGAGGGGCGGGTGCAACAGGCTGCCCGGCCCGCCAGGCACAGCCCTTTGCCCGGGTATGGGGAGAGGGCTGTCATTTTGTAGGCGGGTTTCATTTTTAATTTAATTCTTAATTCGTATCTTTGCGCTACTATGAGTGATTTTATCGTCAGCGCACGGAAATACCGCCCCGCGACCTTCGCCTCGGTCGTCGGACAAAAACATATCACCTCCACGCTCAAAAATGCGATCGAGCGCGGGCAGTTGGCACATGCCTATCTGTTCTGCGGCCCCCGCGGCGTGGGAAAGACCACTTGTGCCCGCATCTTCGCAAAGGCCATCAACTGCCTGAACCCCAACGGATCGGAGGCCTGCAACGAATGCGAATCGTGCCGTTCGTTCAACGAAGGGCGCTCGCTGAACATCCACGAGCTGGACGCCGCGTCGAACAACTCGGTGGAAGATATCCGCACGCTGATCGAACAGGTGCGCATCATCCCGCAGGTAGGGCGCTACTCGGTATTCATCATCGACGAGGTGCACATGCTCTCGGCGGCGGCGTTCAACGCCTTCCTCAAGACGCTCGAAGAGCCGCCCGCACATGCGATCTTCATTCTCGCGACGACCGAAAAACACAAGATCATCCCGACCATCCTCTCGCGGTGCCAAATCTACGATTTCAACCGCATCCGCGTCGAGGACGGCGTCGAATACCTCAAATACATCGCCTCGCAGGAGGGCATCGCAGCCGACGAAGAGTCGCTCAACCTCATTGCCCAGAAAGCCGACGGGGGTATGCGCGACGCCCTGTCGATGTTCGACAAGGCCGTGTCGTTCTGCGGCAAGGCGCTCGATTACCGCAACGTCGCCCAGACGCTCAACGTCCTGGACTACGACACCTACTTCAGCGTCACGGAGATGCTGCTCGCGGGCAACTATGTCGATACGCTGGTGACCTTCGACAGCGTGCTGTCGCGGGGTTTCTCGGGGCAGACCTTCATGGCGGGGCTGAACCGCCACATGCGCGACCTGCTGATGGCCAAGCGCCCCGAAACGCTGCGGCTGATCGAAATGACCGGGACGCTGCTCGAACGATACCGGACGCAGGCGGGCGCCTGCAGTGTCGAGTTCCTGTTCGGGGCCATCTCCTGCCTGACGGAGCTCGACGGGAAGATCCGGCAATCGTCCAACCAACGGTTGCTCGTCGAGCTGGGCCTGATGAAGATCGCAGGGCTCGGCCAAAAAAAAAATGACTCTCTAACATCTTCCGGGGAATATCCCCTTCCTACCCTCACCCCCCGCACGGCGGGCCCCGCATCTGCGGCGGCTCCGGCAGCGGCCGGGCAGCCGGCAGCCGCAACGGCACAATCGGCAGGGATTACCGCGACCGGCAATCCGGCAACGAACGCCCCGGCGACAAGCGCCTCCGGCAACCCCGCAGCCCCGGCAAGCGCAACGGCACAACCGGCAGCGCAAGCAGCAGGAGCCGCAACGGCACCCCCTTCCGCAGCGACGTCTGCAGCAATGCCTGCCGCGTCCCCGGCCGGAAGGCCGGCAGCGGGTACCTCCGCCGGCCCGGCTGCACAGGGAACACTCCCGGTACAGCCTGCACCGGGGATGATGCGGCGGCCGCTGATTTCGGGCGCGTCGCTCTCGGAGCTGCTCGCCTCGGCAGGCGGCGACCCCGACGAGGAGCTGTCGGACGGCGAAACGCCCGACGAAGCCGAAGTCGTAACCGTCGATCCGGAGTGCGCCGAAAAGCTGGAGCATGCCCGCAGCAGGATACTGAACCTCATCAAGGAGAAACGCCCGCGCTTCGTGCCGGCTTTCGAGCTGATGACGTTCCGCGACAACACGATCTCGGTGAGCGTACCGACGACGGAGCTGCGCGAGGAGATCCTGCGCAGCAAGACCGGGATGCTGATGCGCATCGCCGAACTGGCGGGCATCGAGGGTATGATCGAACTGGAGGTCACGGTCAATGAAGAGATCCGGGCGGCACGCCCGATCAAGCTCGAAGACCGCGTCCGCTACATCACGGAGAAGAACCCGCTCGTCGCGGAACTCCGCAAAGCACTGGACTTGGAAGTAGAATAAAAAGAACGAACAATAAAAATGGCAACAAAGAATTTCATCGAAGAACTCGAATGGCGCGGGATGATCCACACGATCATGCCCGGCGCGAAGGAACAACTCGAAAAAGAGATGACGACGGCCTACCTGGGCATCGACCCCACGGCCGACTCGCTGCATATCGGCCACCTGGTGGGCGTAATGATCCTCAAGCATTTCCAGATGTGCGGGCACCGTCCGCTGGCACTCATCGGCGGTGCGACGGGCATGATCGGCGACCCTTCGGGCAAGTCGCAGGAGCGCAACCTGCTCGACGAGCCCACGCTGCGCCACAACCAGGAGGCGATCAAGCGCCAGCTGGCCAAACTGCTCGACTTCGAGTCGGACGCCCCGAATGCGGCCGTGCTGGTGAACAACTACGACTGGATGAAGGACATCTCGTTCCTGGAATTCATCCGCGACATCGGCAAGTGCATCACCGTCAACTACATGATGGCCAAAGACTCGGTCAAGAAACGGTTCAGCGGCGAGGGCGACGGCATGTCGTTCACCGAGTTCACCTACCAGCTGGTACAGGGCTTCGACTTCCTGCACCTCTACCAGACGATGAACTGCAAGGTGCAGCTGGGCGGCGCCGACCAGTGGGGCAACATCACCACCGGAACGGAGCTGATCCGCCGCAAACTGGGCAACGAGGCCGAAGCATTCGCCATCACCTGCCCGCTCATCACCAAGGCCGACGGTACGAAATTCGGCAAGACCGAGAGCGGCAACGTATGGCTCGATGCGCGCTATACCTCGCCCTACAAGTTCTACCAGTTCTGGCTCAACGTCAGCGACGAGGACGCCAAGCGTTACATCCGCATCTTCACGCTGTTAGACCGTGAAACCGTCGAGGCGCTGACCGCCGAACACGAGGCGGCGCCCCACCTGCGCGTACTGCAAAAGCGGCTGGCACAGGAGATCACCACGATGATCCACTCCAGGGAGGAGTACGAAAAGGCGGTCGAAGCCTCGGCGATCCTCTTCGGCGGCTCGACGTCGGAGGCGCTGCGCAAAATAGACGAAGAGACCCTGTTGCAGGTGTTCGAGGGCGTGCCGCAGTTCCGCATCGCCCGTGCCGAGCTGGGCCTGCCGTTCGTCGATCTGTGCGCCGAAAAAACGCAGGTGTTTCCCTCGAAGGGCGAATGCCGCAAGATGGTGCAGGGCGGCGGCGTGTCGCTCAACAAGGAGAAGGTCGCCGACCCGGCACGTACGGTGGGCGAGGCCGACCTGATCGCCGGCAAATACCTGCTCGTACAGAGGGGTAAGAAGAACTACTACCTCGTAATCGCCGAGTAGCATGGAATACCGCATCGTCCTGACGCGCATGGAATTCCACGCGCTGCACGGCTGCTACGAGCTGGAACGCAAGGTAGGCAACCGCTTCACGGTCGACCTGGAACTGACGGCCGAACTGGGCCATGCGGCCACGGACGACGACGTGCGCAAGACGGTCAACTACCTGACGGCCTACGAAGTCGTCGAGATGCAGATGCGAATCACGCAGCACACCATCGAGCGGGTGGCGACGAACATCATCGAGGCGATTTACGCCACCTTCCCGCAGGTGCGGCACGTAAAATGCACCGTCTCGAAACTGGCGCCGCCGCTGGGCGGAAAGCTCGAGAAGGTGAGCGTCGTGCTGGAGAAATAGGGCGGGTGTGCGCATGCATGCGCACACCCGTTCGCGATAATAAACAGGTTAGGTTATGCATCACAAGGAGAGTCGCGCCACCTTGGGTGGCAAATTGAGCGCTGTGCTGGTCGCCGCGGGAAGTTCCGTGGGGCTGGGTAACATCTGGCGCTTCCCCTATGTAGCCGGGGACAACGGCGGCGGGGCATTTCTGATAATCTACATCCTTTGCGTCCTGCTGCTGGGGCTGCCGCTCATGATCGCGGAGTTCACCGTGGGGCGTGCTTCGCACCGCAATGCCGTGGGTGCCTACCGGGCACTGAACCCACGGTGGAGTTTTCTGGGTTACAACGGCGTGCTGGCCGCATTCCTGATCCTGGGGTTCTACTTCGTAGTATCGGGATGGACGGCCGAATACATGGTACACTCGGTGACGGGCAGCATCGCCCGTTTCTCGACCGCCGAGCAGTACAAGAGTCTCTTCGAGAACTTTATCAGCAATCCCTGGAGGCCGGTCGTCTACACCTGCCTGTTCGTCCTCGCAACCCATTTCGTGATCGCCATGGGCGTGCAGAAAGGCATCGAACGCTCGGCTAAAATCCTCATGCCGCTGCTGTTCCTGATTCTGATCGTACTGTCGGTACATTCGCTGTTGATGCCGGGCGGGGAAGCCGGGCTGAAGTTCCTCTTCGCCCCCGACTTCTCGAAGGTGACGCCCACGACCGTGCTCGTTGCACTGGGGCAGGCATTCTTCTCGCTTTCGATCGGCATCGGCACGATGGTGACCTACGCCTCGTATTTCAAACCGGACACGAACCTGCGCCACACGGCGCTCAACGTCACCATCCTCGACACACTGGTGGCCATACTGGCCGGCGTGGTGATCTTCCCGGCGGTATTCAGCGTAGGCATCGAGCCTTCGTCGGGGCCGTCGCTCGTATTCATCACCCTGCCGAGTATCTTCAACGGCATGCCGCTGAGCATGGTGTGGTCGTCTATCTTCTTCCTGCTGCTGGTCGTCGCGGCGCTCACCTCGACCATCTCGCTGCACGAGGTGGTCACGGTCTACCTG
>OJRI01001296.1_pt1 | contig 13592 bp, 11 predicted proteins | sample 1599151 | NCBI WGS metagenome assembly OJRI01 (sample SAMN03922457, study PRJEB24848) | human gut metagenome | isolation source: stool sample | host: Homo sapiens | place: Germany | collected 2009-11
GCGTCATGCGGCGCATCGCCGGCATCCTGGTTTTCGCCGCCGTCTTTCTCCTCTTCGCCTGCATCGCCTACTTCGTAGTCAGCAGCACTACCCACTGAAACGACAGCTCCCCTCAATCATCACATCACAGCGAAAACGGCACGCAAAGATTGCGTGCCGTTCCGTGCTTTCATCCGCCGCCTCCGGTCACTCATACTGTCCGGAACGCAATGCCTGCACCTCCCGCGGCGTCAGGAAACGCCACTCGCCGCGCTTGAGACGCTGTTTCGTCAGTCCGGCGAAATAGACACGGTCGAGCTTCGTCACCTTATAGCCCAGATGCTCGAACATGGGCCGCACGATACGGTTGCGCCCGGAGTGTATCTCGATACCTATTTCCGTCTTCTTCGTCCCCACGTAGCTGACCGCATCGGCATGTATCTCTCCGTCGTCGAGCTCGAATCCCTGCACCAACGCATCCATGTCGGCATGCGTCAGCGGTTTGTCCAACGAGACCTGATATACCTTTTTCTTCTCGAAAGAAGGGTGCATCAGTTTCTTGGCCATATCGCCGTCGTTGGTGATGAGCAGTACGCCGAGACTGTTCTTGTCCAGACGTCCCACCGGATAAATTCGTTCCTGGCAAGCGTTCTTTACCAAATCCATGACAGTCAGACGTTCCTGAGGATCATCCGAAGTTGTCACACAGTTCTTCGGCTTATTCAGGACGATATACACTTTACTCTCGATCTGAACCGGCTGGTCTTTGAACAACACCGTGTCCTGACGCGTAATCTTCGTTCCCAATTCAGTTACAACCTGACCATTTACCTGAACAACTCCTTCCTGGATAAATTCATCCGCCTCGCGACGAGAACAAACACCTGCATTGGACAAGAACTTATTCAAGCGGATCGGTTCGTTAGGATCTGCCAGCACTTCCTTATACTTCAACTGCTTCTGGAAGTTATACTTGGCATTCGGATTGTAATCACCGGTACGGCGATTGTTGTTCGGACGTCTGTTGTTATTGTAGCCGCCACGTCCGCCGCCATTTCCATAACGGTTGTTGTTATTACCGTATGAAGGTCTGCCACCACGATTATCGCGATTATCGTAAGACGAACTTACACGGGTATCACCTACACGCGGTCTTCTTTTCTTTACACCATCACCCGAAACACCTTCGCCGGACGGAGTAGCCGAATAAGCCTTTCCTCTGTCTTCATAGTTCGGGCGAGACGGACGATTGTACGGACGATCGTTCCCATAAGAACGGTCATTGCCGTAAGAAGGGCGATCGTTGTTACCGTAAGGGCGATTGCTACCATAAGAAGGTCTGCTGTTATAGCCGCCTTCACGATTAGAGTTGCCATAGCTACGGTTTCCACCATTATCGCGGTTATACGGTTTGTTGTAACCGCCATCACGGTTATCATACGTACGCGGGCGACTCGGTCTGTCTCCATAAGAGCGGTTGTCCCCATAAGAATTATAACCTCCGCGGTTATATGGTCTCCGTTCATAGTTGTTTCCCTCAGGTCTGTTATAACCTTGATTGTAAGGTCTTCTTTCAGAATCCTGGTCTGTGTTTTCCCGTCTGATACTTGGTATCACCTTTCTTGGACGCGGTTGAGATTCATCTCTTTCTTCTGTGCTCATTTGATGTAAATTAAATGATAATTAACTACTTGGTAACCTCACGGCTACCCATTGTTTCTCACTAAATACCTGTATAATTATGCGGCGTTATCGCCTTTAATTCAGCTTTAACAGCATCGCTAACCTGCAACGTATCAATAAAATTACTGATCGACTCGGCTGTGATACCTTCATTTGTACGAGTCAAGGCTTTTAATGCTTCATAAGGTTTCGGATACCCTTCACGACGAAGGATAGTCTGAATTCCTTCGGCCACTACAGCCCAGCAGTTATCCAAATCCCGGTACAATGCTTTCTCGTTTAATAACAACTTACCCAGCCCTTTTGTTAAACTTTTGAATGCGATTTCGACATGAGCCATCGGCACACCGACATTACGAAGGACTGTAGAGTCTGTCAGGTCGCGCTGCAAACGTGAAATCGGCAACTTGGTTGCCAGGTGCGTCAGGATAGCATTTGCCATACCCAAATTACCTTCCGCATTTTCGAAATCGATCGGATTCACCTTGTGCGGCATAGCAGAAGAACCGACCTCACCGGCTTTGATCTTCTGTTTAAAATACTCCATAGAAACATACTGCCAGAAATCACGGCACAAATCGATCAAAATCGTATCGATACGTTTCATCCCGTCAAAAATAGCAGCCATGTTGTCATAGTTGGAAATCTGTGTCGTCCATTCCTCACGGCTCAGTCCCAACACTTCATTCACAAACTTATTCCCGAAAGCTTTCCAGTCATATTCCGGAAAAGCCACATGATGCGCATTGAAATTACCGGTTGCTCCACCGAACTTAGCAGAAACAGGAGTAGCTTTCAACAGCTTCACCTGTTGTTCCAAACGGTAAACAAACACCATCACTTCTTTTCCTAAACGGGTAGGAGAAGCCGGCTGCCCATGTGTCTTGGCCAACATGGGAACATCCGCCCAGTCTTCGGCATATTTCTTCAACATGTCGATCACTTCTTGCAAACCGGGAAAATACACTTCGTTCAGTGCATCCTTGATAGACAATGGAACGGATGTATTGTTAATATCCTGGGAAGTCAATCCGAAATGGATAAATTCCTTATATTCCTGCAAAGACAACAAATCGAATTTCTCTTTTATAAAATATTCAACAGCCTTTACATCATGATTTGTCACACTCTCGATCTCTTTAATACGGGTAGCGTCCTCAACCGAAAACTCGCGGTAAATTTTCCGCAAAGCCTCTTTATTCTCCCCAGTCGCCAACGCACGAAGCTGCGGTAAGAATTCAGACAGAGTAATAAAATACTCGATCTCAACCTGCACTCTGTATTTAATGAGCGCATACTCTGAAAAGTAAGCCGCCAGGTTCTCGGCTTTATTTCTATATCGCCCGTCTACAGGCGAAATTGCTGTCAGTGTCGAAAATATCATATACATTATTAATATGGAGTTGCAAAGTTACTATAAATCTTAATACATATAGGCGGAGATGAAGTTTTTTTCTACTTTTTCGCAAAAATATTTGGAGGTAATAAAAAAAGCCGTATCTTTGCAGCGCTTTAGAGAGATAGAGCATATCAAACTTAATGAACAAATGAAAGGGCGTTTAGCTCAGCTGGTTCAGAGCATCTGCCTTACAAGCAGAGGGTCGGCGGTTCGAATCCGTCAACGCCCACTTTTTTTTAAGAGCAATCATGATTACATGATTGCTTTTTTTATTTCCCAACCAACACAAAGAAACACCTTATTCTCCCACTATTCTTTAAAAGAAGGCTAACACAACAAAAAAGGCAGGAATAATAATTCCCGCCTTTTTGTTTCCTTTCGTATACACCTAACAGCTTCCCCTATAGAACCTCACCGTTTCTTTTTATATAATGCAGAAGATATGACATGATCGATAGAAAATTTACCCGGTCCCGTTATGTACATCAGCACAAATACCACCAGATAAATAAAGGCCAGTTCCTTCACGGCAAACGGATCATTCCCGTGTATCACAAAAAAAGCCATTCCCATTGTAAAGACCATCGGGATCATAGCCAGACGATAAAACGCACCGAATATAAAGCCTACGGAGCAAAATACCTCAGCAAAAACAGCCAGCCCCAACGACAACGTACTTCCTACACCTAATGGATCCGGGAAAGATTCCGACATAGCACTAAAATTCGTCCATTTCTGGATACCATGCGAAAGCAGCAATACTCCGAAAAGGATACGCAACGCCAACAAAAAAAGAGAAAAAGCATTTCCTACCGGCTTGGCAGGAAAAAGAAAATTATAAAACACTGACATAATCTTTGTTCTTTCTTAAATTAGTTATTCATTTATAAAACATAAATAAAAAAGAAAAGTTTACGCGTAACCCCATAAAAAAAGGACTTCCAACACTTGGAAATCCTTTTGTGACCAGGGTGGGATTCAAACCCACGACCTTCAGAACCGGAATCTGACGCTCTATTCAGCTAAGCTACCCAGCCAAAGACAGCGCAAAAGTATATATAATCTTGCAGGAAAACAAATGAACGGACAAAAAAAGATTACTTTTGATATTTTGCAAGCATCCTAACGATAATCACTTCCATTTTGCAAATAAAAAAAGGCACATAATTGCTATTTTGCCATTAATTAGTATCTTTGCCACACATTATTCACAAACATAAAGCACAACAAGTATATGAGTTACTTAATTAAACCAGCAGGATATAAGGCTTTATTGAACTTATCGCAGACCGAGATGGGTATCAAAAAGATCAAAGACTTTTTCCAGCAAAACCTGTCTTCCGAATTACGGTTGCGGCGCGTCACTGCTCCGTTGTTCGTTTTAAAAGGGATGGGTATCAATGACGACCTGAACGGAACGGAACGTGCGGTCACGTTTCCGATCAAGGATTTGGACGATGCCAAAGCTGAAATCGTCCATTCGCTTGCCAAATGGAAACGACTTACTCTTGCTGATTATCAAATCGAAAAAGGCTACGGTATCTATACCGACATGAACGCTATCCGCTCTGACGAAGAGTTGGGAAACCTACATTCTTTATATGTCGACCAATGGGACTGGGAACGCGTCATGGGAGCCGAAGAACGGAATGTAGATTTTCTGAAAGAAATCGTACGTCGCATCTACGCAGCCATGGTACGTACCGAATATCTGGTCTATGAGATGTTTCCCGAAATCCGTCCTACATTGCCCCAGCAAATCCATTTCATACACTCCGAAGATTTATTGCAAAAATATCCGACCTTCACGCCGAAAGAACGGGAAGATGCGATTACGAAAGAATACGGAGCCGTTTTCATTATCGGTATCGGTTGTAAGTTAAGCAACGGAGAGAAACATGACGGACGCGCTCCGGACTATGACGACTGGTCGACAATTGCAGAAAACGGACAAGTCGGATTAAACGGCGACCTGCTCGTCTGGGACGAAGTACTGAACCGTTCGCTCGAACTGTCCTCCATGGGTATTCGTGTGGATAAGGAAGCCTTGCTCCGCCAGTTGGAGATTTGCAACGCGGAAGAAAAAAAAGAACTATATTTCCACAAACGCTTGCTAAACAACGAACTGCCTCTAAGTATCGGGGGAGGTATCGGACAAAGTCGCTTGTGTATGTTTTACCTCCGCAAAGCCCATATCGGTGAAATTCAAGCAAGTATATGGCCGGAAGAAATGCGTCGTGAAGCCCGTGCTGCCGGTATGTACTTGATCTAATTGATAATTAAAAATTGAAAATTGAAAATTAAGGATGGATTATTGATAATTATTTCTGATATTCGCGTAATAAAGAGAATTTCCAATTTCTAATTTTCAATTTTCAATTACCATTATGGACGTCAAGATAGAACAGAGCTGGAAAGAACGATTAAGTTCTGAGTTTGAAAAGGATTATTTCAGCCAGTTGATCACCTTTGTTAAAGAAGAATACCGCCAAAGAACCATCTATCCTCCTGGTCCCTGTATCTTCAGTGCGTTCGAACACTGTCCGTTCGACAAAGTCAAAGTAGTCATTCTCGGACAAGACCCCTATCATGAACCCGGACAGGCACACGGACTTTGTTTCTCCGTCCAAGACGGGACACCCTTTCCCCCGTCGCTCGTCAACATCTTCAAAGAAATCGAAAGCGATTTAGGCAAACCCATACCGCAAACCGGCAATCTGCTCCGTTGGGCGGACCAGGGCGTCCTGCTTCTCAATGCAACCCTGACGGTTCGTGCACACCAAGCCGGCTCACACCAGAATAAAGGTTGGGAAGAATTCACGGATGCCGTAATCCACCGCCTGACAGAAGAGCGAAGCCATATCGTTTACATCCTGTGGGGGTCGTATGCACAACGGAAAGGCGCTTTCATCGACGCCTCCCGCAACCTGATATTGAAATCGGCTCATCCGTCTCCCCTCTCCGCTTACCGCGGATTCTTCGGGAACAAGCATTTCAGCAAAGCAAATGATTATCTGATCGCAACCGGACAGACACCAATAGATTGGTAATTATCAATTGACAATTGGAATTACTCCCATTTCTGCCCGTCACGATAGTTGCTGCTCTGGCGCCATTTCAGGTCTTTCAGCAAAGACGAACTTACTGCAATATTGAAGGTATAGGACTTATAAGGTCCCACCGGCACAAAACTGGCAGTCATCTGCCAGCAATGCAGGTCGCGAGTGATATTGCAAGTCATATAGGATATCTTATGCGTATCGAAGTCATAGGTGGCATTAAAGTTAAAACGCCAGTTCTTCGTCGGCTGGATATTACCGTTAAAGCTCAATGCATGTGTAAGCTTGTACTTATATTCGAGCTTGCTCGGGTCAAAGTCTCCATAACGCAATTGCATGCTATAGCTGAACGAAAGGCTCCAGGGCACTTTATTGACCATATAGCCATACGAATCGAACTCACCCGTATCTTTCTTGGCACCACGCAATCGGCCTCCTTCCATTTTACCCTGCTGGTTCCCTTCCTCTCCCGAAGAGATTTGTTCGAATTCCGGATCGTTCGATGCATTGGGGTCTGTCGGAGGGTTGTTGGAATCGTCGTTATTATCTTTCTTGCCGAACAATTTGCCGAACGTATCATTATTAAAGGTATAAGAGAAACTCGTACCGGTCTGGCGCAAACGGCCTAATCCTTTACCGGCCTGCCAACGCGGAATATCCAACCGGCGAACGGTCTTCGTCGCTTCATCGTAGCCATAGGTATAGGTATCGAACGTACCGTTCAGGTTCAATGTATAGCTCTTCGAAAACTTGAGACGCAAGCCTACACTCAAGTCACTCCACTTGAACGAATCGGCCGCCATATTATAACTCATCCCCAACGACAACTTATCGATCAGACTGATCTTACGCTCACCTGTCGAATCGCGATCCGACTTGATCTTCATTTCGAGATTGTTATCTAACTGAAAACTCACGCTCCCCGACTTCCCGTTAGGGGCCGTCCCAAACATACCGCCTTCAAACGGCGAATAAGAGATCTGCTGCGTCTGTCCATATTGATCTTCATACATAAGATCTTTCCAGAAACCATATTTGGAAGCTCCAAAATCAGGCGTATAACTCAACGTTACCGAAGGTTCGAAACGATGACGAATCATCTTGATCTTGTCACCCAAAAACGGCAACGGTTTATAGAAACCATATAGCGTGGTGGAAGCTGAAACGGATGTGCTGTAATCGAATACGCGGTAGAAACCATAAGTCGTATCACGCGCAACCACCTGCTTCTTCTGCATGTCGTATGCTTTTTCCACCTTATTGGTGTACCAACGTTCGGTATAATTGAACGACGGCGAGATATTCAAATACTTGAACAAAGAGAAAGTAGCACTCACCGGAATCTGGTGCTGCATGGCATTCCGCCAATCCTTCACCAAGCTCGACTTGAACAATTTGTCTTCTTTCGTATCGATACTATTACGCAGGTAACCGTTGTAACTCATGGAAATCTTCTCATACCAACGTTCTTTGCCGACCGCATTCTTCCGTTTGAACGGGAAGATACGGCTCATCGTAATTGTAATATCAGGCAATGTCAGCGAGATCGTCGAGTCTTTCGAACGCTGGTTCACATTCATGGTAGCCGAAATACTGAACGGATTATTCGGGAAACGCTGTGTTATACTGATACTGGACCCTTTGGTATTCTGGTTCGCATCCGCAAACCCTTGCGAGCCAGGATAGAAGCTGTTCAGGTTATTACGGTCATAACTGCTGGTCGCAAAGTTCACACTCGCCGAGAAAGTCCGGTACGGATTTGCCTTCGGGTCCTGCGAGTGTGTCCAATTCAGCTTGAAGTCCTTAGACAAGCTATAATCGGGAAGCCCCTTGTCGCCCAAACGGGTAACCAGATAGGAGGCATTGAAACTGCCCGAAAACTTATACCGTTTCCGATAAGAAGAACGAGCCGACAGTCCCCAGGAACCTTTCGTATAGATTTCACCGGTCAAGGCCAGGTCCATATAATCGCTCAACGCAAAATAATACCCGCCGTCGCGCAGATAGAAACCACGCGAACTTTCATCCCCGAAAGTGGGCATGATAATGCCCGAAGAATAAGAACTCGAAAACGGGAAGAAACAGAAAGGCAGACCGATCGGATAAAGCGGGACGTCCTCAAACACCAGATAGACGGGACCCGTCACGATATTTTTCTTCGGGCGGACTTTCGCCTTCGTCATCTGGATATAGAAATGGGGGTGATCATGCTCGTCGCAAGTCGTATACCGTCCACCCTTCATATTCAGGACATCGTTGTCCATCTTTTTGGTACGTCCGGCCGTCACATAACCTTCGCCTTGTTGCGTGATCACATCTGTGATATATCCTTTTTTCGTACCGAAATTATAGCGCATCGTCTTGGATTCATACTGTTGGTCGCCATCTTTGAAAAGAGGATAGCCGAATTCCTCCCCGATCGAGTCGAGGCCGAAAGTGGCATACACCAGGCTACTGTCCATATTCATCTCGATTTTCTCGGACTGAAGTTCGATTTGTTGATATTTCACATCGCTTTCCCCAAACAGATAAGCCCAGTTCGCTCCCGTCATGATGATGGAGTCTTTCGCCTGGTAGGAAACCGGAGCGTCCAGCCCTGTCTGCTTCTTCGGTACACTGTCTAACGCAAGCACACTATCCTGTCCGGCAGATACGACCGTATCGCCCACAACGGCCATCACGGTATCGGTCGGGACTATAAGTTCCTGCGCCTCAGTCATCATGTTTCCAGTGAGGAAAAGCAACAAAATAATCAGGCATTTGTATTTCAAAAACATTCCGTCGTTATTTGCAGTGTGTTACAGCGGGCAAATGTATAACAATTTAGCGAGCCAATCCCTTTTTATTCCCCTAAAAAGAGTTTACACCAGTTATCAAACCGTTCGACAGTTTCGTTTCCATACTTCGAAAGGCCCTGTTTTACCTTTTCGACAGATTTTTCTTTGTCCAGTTTCGTTTTGCTGTAAAACTTGTCGGCGTAGCAAATCAGTTGTTCTTCCAAGGTTTCCGGCATAAAGTCCCGATGCGGAAGAGGCAAACCTCGTTCTTCAATCATTGCCAGCGTAATACCTGTTCCCGTATGCCGTTCGCACACGCGGGCATGGCGGGGATAACCTTCCGCCCGCATCAATTCGGCCCCCAGATAACCGTGGCAAATATATTCCGCATCTCCATGACAATCGATATCGGGAGCATTACAACGGAAAATACCGATATCGTGCAGCATAGCTGCCTCTTCTACAAAGGTAAGGTCAAGATTCATCTCCGGATGCATCCGGGCTATAGCCAAAGCTTTATCTGCCACACTTCTACTATGAATAACCAAAATCCGGTACGCCTCCGAACCTACCGGATAATATTTGGCAATAATATCTAAAGGGTTCATAACAATCAATCGCTTTATTGAGAGACAAAGATACGCAATAAACAAAAAGAATCGTTACTTTTGCAGAAACAAATAGTAAGGAATGAGTCTATGAGAACAGTTATCAGGTATGCCTTCTGGCTGTTAAGCCTGTTCTTAATGTCTGAAATCCAGGCCGTCACTCCACAGAAAGCCCCTCTAAAATTGGGAGCCGAACGTATGGACGTCGTTACCCGTCTGTTGAAAGACAAACAGGTCGGATTAGTAGTGAACCAAACCTCCATCCTCGAAAAGCAGCAGAAGCATTTGCTGGACGCCTTGTTGGAAGAGGGTATCAACATAAAGAAAGTGTTCGCCCCTGAACACGGTTTCCGCGGGACGGCCGATGCGGGAGCCGAGATCAAAGACAGCCGTGACGTAAAAACAGGAGTCCCCATCATATCCCTATACGGAAAGAACAAGAAGCCGACAGCCGAGCAGTTGACCGGCTTGGACGTGGTCGTGTTCGACATTCAGGATGTCGGAGTCCGCTTTTATACTTACATCAGCACCATGCATTATGTGATGGAAGCCTGTGCCGAAAACGATGTCGAATTTATCGTCCTGGACCGCCCTAACCCGAACGACTTCGTCGACGGTCCTGTCCGCCAGAAAGGATTCGAATCCTTTGTCGGCGTTGACCCATTACCCATACTGCACGGTCTGACGGTTGGCGAACTGGCTTGGATGATCAACAAGGAAGGTTGGCTGAAAAGTACACCCGACACCTGTAAACTGCATATCGTCAAGATGGAAAACTGGCGTCACGGAGATCCGTACTGGTTGCCGGTAAAGCCCTCTCCCAACCTGCCGAACGACCAGTCGATCCGTCTCTACCCTTCACTCTGTTTCTTCGAAGGGACCAATATCAGTGTCGGTCGCGGGACCTATTATCCATTCCAGATATTGGGAGCACCCGATGCCAGATACGGAGATTTCACCTTTACGCCCACCTCCTTGCCAGGTTTCGACACGAAACCGTTGCATAAGGACAAGGAATGCTACGGCACGGACTTGAGAGAATATCCCTTTACCGGGGGATTGACGCTGAAATTCCTCCTTGATTTCTATAATAAAGCAGGCAACGACCAAGCTTTTTTCTTCACCCGCCCACAATGGTTCGACCTGCTTGCCGGGACAAAAGAATTACGTTTCCAGATTGTCCGCGGCTTAAAGGAGGACGAAATACGCGCAAGTTGGCAACCGGCATTAAATAAATATAAGAAAATCAGAAAGAAGTACTTGTTATATCCCGATTATCGTTAACTTTGAACGGTTTTTTAAAACATACGGGTACAATTGATAAGTGCTTCTTCCTTGAAAATACATATATACATAGCGATGTTGATATTGGCCCTTTGTTTTCCGCGTGAAGCAAAGGGTTCCTCCGATAAAAAAGGGAAGGAACTGTTTAATGTCCTTGTCATACAGTCATACAATCAAAGCCTGAGTGCCTACTCCAAGTTCGACAAGCTGCTGCACGAGGAACTGGAGAAAGAGCAAATATACTCTTCCATCCACACATTCTACCTGGACTGCGAACGCTATAATGCCACAGACGAAGAAGCCCGGATGTACTCCTTTCTCGACACTTTAAGTTTCAAACCGGACATCATCATTTCCAATGACGATCAGGCTACCTATACTTTAATGGCCTGCAACCATCCGCTCGGCAAGACGATTCCGGTTGTCTTTTCAGGTGTCAACTTTCCCAACTGGGAACTATTGGAACAGCATCCCAACTTCACGGGTTATTGGGACAAGCCTGAATATCTGAAAAACATACAACTGATCGAAAAACTATACGGAAGATCAAAAATACTGATCTTCAAAACGAAAGAATTCATCGGCAGAAAAGCGTTCGAAACGTTGATGGACAATATCCAGGGACATGGAATAGCTGTTTACGAAGGATTGTATCAAACAAGGCCCCAAACGACTTCCACGGAAATCCAGCCCGGCAAAGAAGGCGCTTCTGCCTTATATACGACCTCGACAGCCAACCTGACCGCCCGCCAGCTTCTTTGGGTATTTGAAGACAAGCCTTACACCGCCTGCATACAAATCATTCTCGACTTCAATGTCCTGACCGTCGGACGCCTGGCCAATGTGCCGAACTTCACAGTCATTAACAACGGGTTCAACGACAACAGAGGGATCACCGGTGGCTATTTCACTACCTTGCAAATCCAGGCTGATTGTGTTGCCCAAACAGCTGCCCGCATCCTGAAAGGCACTTCTCCAAATGACATTCCTATCGTAGAAAGCCCCAAAACATTTGCTTTCGACTGGAAAGAGATGCAACGTTTCAACATACGGTTGAGCGATCTACCACAGGGAAGCATCATCTATAACATGCCACTGGAAGTCCGTTACCTAAACTATATTATTGCAGGCGGAATCCTGCTCGTCATAGCAATCGTCTATATCATCCTTCACCTCATTTACATGTACTACCGCGAAAGCGAACGGAAAAGGCAGGTGCAACTCCGGTTGATCGAAGAGAAAGAGCGAGCCGAAGAAGCCAATAAGATGAAATCGGCATTCCTCGCCAACATGAGCCATGAGATACGCACACCGTTAAATGCGATAGTCGGTTTCACCAACCTATTACAAGACGAAAAGGAATTGACCGATGAAGAAAAAGACCTTTTCCGCAATACGATCAACAAAAACAGTAATCTGCTGCTGAAACTGATTAATGATATCCTGGAACTCTCGCGCATCGAGTCGGGACGGATGTCTTTCGCTTTCGACGATTGCTCTCTAAACGAGCTGTTAGAAGAGATCTACCAGACACATCACCTGCTTATGCCTTCGAATATCCGTTTCCTGAAAGAATTCCAAGAAACGGAACTTATCATTCATGTAGACCGTTTCCGGTTCACGCAAGTGATTACGAATTTCATCAACAATGCCGTCAAGTTCACCACTAAAGGGCACATCCTGTTAGGAGCTGTCTATAAGAAGGAGGAGAAAGAAGTTCATGTCTTTGTCGAAGATACAGGAAAAGGTATGTCGGAAGAGGCCCAGAAGAAAGTGTTCGAACGTTTCTTCAAGGTGGACGAATTTGCACAAGGTACCGGACTGGGCCTATCGATCTGTCAAACCATCGCCGAGCGCCTGGAGGGGCGAATCACCCTTTCTTCCCAGGAAGGAAAAGGCAGCCGCTTCACCCTGATCATCCCTTGCAGGCCGAAATAAAAAAGGCGGCCCGTCACAACCGGAACCGCCTTCCAAACATTTCACAATGAAAGTCACTTCTTTTCAATTACCATCAATTTGGTATTGTCCGTGCCATATAAAGCGATTTTATTGACCGGTTTCACCTCACCTACTGCATCAAAGCGAACGACTTTATCCAAAGCCTGCAACAATTCACGCTCACCACTCATATCCGGACAAGCCATACGCGTTGTCGCAACCTGCGGGAATTTAATGATATTCTTGCGGGAATCGCTGTATTCGATCTGCCCCATCATCCGATTGCATCCAGCTCTTCCGGAAAGGGAATGGCGAGCCACGTCGAACTCGATGACTTGATTCGTCTCGGCAGGATTCAACACCTTGCCGTTCAATTCGACAATATTCCAACTACCATCCAGGTCGGAGAAAGTCGCTTCCACACCTTTTTTCGCCTTACAAGAAGCAAAGATACCGATACTCAACGCTGCAAGACAAAGATACATGTACTTCTTCATTTCTATCCAATTAGTTTTTTGACAAAACCATCAACACGTTACCGTCGGCATCGACCAGCAACATTTCATTTTCGGACTGGCCGGCCTTCACACCTTTCACGTTTCCCATAGCTTTCAAGATCGCATCTTCGATCTCCATATCCGGACAAGCCATCATGGTAGTGGCTGCGGGGTTGATCGTGATGGAAGAAATATCCTGGTCGTCCAGCACGACAGTCGAATTAAAGATATTACATCCGGCATTACCGTGAACTTTATTATCTTTCATATCAAACTCCATATTGGGCAAACCTTCTTTCAGTATTTTTTCTCCTTTTACTTCCACAATATTCCATTTACCTTCCAACTTCTTTGCATCTGTTTTGACT
>OJRI01001300.1_pt1 | contig 13547 bp, 9 predicted proteins | sample 1599151 | NCBI WGS metagenome assembly OJRI01 (sample SAMN03922457, study PRJEB24848) | human gut metagenome | isolation source: stool sample | host: Homo sapiens | place: Germany | collected 2009-11
TACGAGATGTAGAGAGGTCTCGTGGGCTCGGAGATGTGTATAAGAGACAGGTATGTAACGAACGCATTTTCCAAAGAAATAAAAGAGACATTCAAAGACGACGCTGAGCCACGCCCGGTAAGTATCGCCGGCCGTATCATGAGCCGTCGTATCATGGGTAAGGCTTCCTTCATGGAATTACAGGATTCCGAGGGTAGAATACAGGTCTATATCTCCCGTGACGATATTTGCCCGGATGAGAATAAGGACACCTACAATGTCGTTTTCAAGAAATTACTGGATATCGGTGATTTCGTCGGGATCAAGGGATTCGTTTTCCGTACTCAGATGGGAGAGATTTCCGTTCATGCGCAAGAATTGACAGTTTTGTCTAAATCACTTCGTCCGCTACCGGTCGTTAAATATAAGGACGGTGTCGCTTACGACGGTTTTAATGACCCGGAGCTTCGTTATCGCCAGCGTTACGTGGATTTGGTAGTAAACGAGGGTGTAAAAGATATTTTCATGAAACGTGCGGCTATCATCAAGACCATGCGTACCGCCTTGGATGAGGCCGGATACACGGAGGTAGAGACTCCGATCCTGCAATCTATCGCAGGAGGAGCCAGCGCACGTCCATTCATCACGCATCACAACTCTTTGGATATCGATCTGTATTTGCGTATCGCTACCGAGTTGTATTTGAAACGATTGATCGTCGGTGGATTCGAGGGTGTATATGAGATCGGTAAGAATTTCCGTAACGAGGGTATGGACCGTACGCACAACCCGGAGTTCACTTGTATGGAACTTTATGTCCAATACAAGGACTATAACTGGATGATGAGCTTCACTGAGAAGCTGTTGGAGCGTATCTGTATCGCCGTGAACGGTACGAGCGAGAGCACGATCGACGGTAAGACAATCAGCTTCAAGGCTCCTTTCCGCCGCTTGCCGATCTTGGAGGCGATCAAGGAAAAGACGGGTTACGACTTGGAAGGTAAGACAGAGGACGAGATTCGTGCGATCTGCAAGGAATTGAAGATGGAGATCGACGATACGATGGGTAAAGGTAAATTGATCGACGAGATCTTCGGGGAGTTCTGCGAGGGTACGTTTATCCAGCCGACCTTCATCATCGACTATCCGGTTGAGATGAGTCCGCTGACTAAGATGCACCGTAGCAAACCGGGATTGACCGAACGCTTCGAGTTGATGGTAAACGGAAAGGAATTGGCGAACGCTTATAGCGAGCTGAACGATCCGATCGACCAAGAAGAACGTTTCAAGGAGCAATTACGCTTGAGCGAGAAAGGGGACGACGAGGCGATGTTCATCGATCAAGATTTCTTACGCGCCCTTCAATTCGGTATGCCTCCTACGTCGGGTATCGGTATCGGTATCGACCGTCTGGTTATGTTGATGACCGGACAGACAACAATCCAAGAAGTATTGCTTTTCCCGCAAATGCGTCCGGAGAAAACTGTAAAAAAAGATAACGCAGACAAATACGTGGCCTTAGGCATTTCAGAGGAGTGGGTTCCCGCTTTGCAAAAAGCCGGTTATCTGACGGTTGACACGCTGAAAGAAGCGAACGCCAACAAATTAAGACAAGAGCTTTGTGAGCTTAATAAAAAATATAAGTTAGAACTGCAAAATCCTACGATCCAAGAAATAGAAGCTTGGATAGCCAATGTAGGAGAATAAAAGCGTGATACGATGGATTTGCCCGGAAAAATCGCGATAATGGGAGGTGGTAGCTGGGCTACCGCCTTAGCCAAGATCGTACTTTCAACTCAAGATAGTATCAACTGGTACATGCGTAGGCCCGATCGTATCGAGGAGTTCAAGCAGTTGGGACACAATCCGTGTTACCTCACCGCCGTGAAATTCGACACGAACAAGATAAACTTCTATTCCAATATCAACCAAGCGATCAAGGACTCGGATACCTTGATCTTCGCTACGCCTTCCCCTTTCTTGAAACAACATTTGAAGAAGGTGAAGACCTCTTTGAAAGATAAGTTTATCATCTCGGCGATCAAGGGTATCGTACCGGATGAGAATATGTTGATTACGGATTACTTCGCGGAGTATTACAAGGTTCCAACAGAAAATATAGCAGTTATCGGTGGTCCCTGTCATGCGGAAGAGATCGCTCTGGAACGGCTCTCGTACATTACGTTGGCTTGTTCCGACATCGAGAAGGTCCGTACGATATCCCCCGTTTTCAAGAATCAATACTTAAAGAATTCCTTCTGTAAGGATGTGACCGGTATCGAATACGCCGCCGTACTGAAGAACGTGTACGCTATCGCCGCCGGTATTTGCCATGGAATGAAATATGGCGATAACTTCCAAGCCGTATTTATCTCGAACGCTATTGAGGAGATGCGTAATTTCGTGGACGCCGTACACGGGCTGGAGCGGGATATCACCGACTCCGTCTACCTTGGCGATTTGCTGGTTACCGCTTATTCCCGGTTCAGCCGTAACCGTACTTTCGGAACCATGATCGGTAAAGGATATTCCGTGAAGACAGCGCAGCTGGAGATGGAAATGATCGCCGAGGGATATTATGGAACCAAGTGTATGCGTGAGATCAACGAGAAATATAAAGTGAACATGCCGATACTGGACGCTGTTTATGATATATTGTACGAGAAGAAATCGCCGACAACGGTCATTCGTCAATTAACGGAAACGTTTAAATAAAATAGCATATGAAAAACATCAGTTTAAACATCGACAAGGCTCTGGGCACTGTCTCCAAGGAACAGGTTTACGCTCAAGAGGCCAAGGCAATGGAATGTATTGCCACATTACATAACGGTAACGGAGCAGGTAACGACTTTTTGGGTTGGTTACATCTCCCCTCTTCTATCACGGACGCAGAGTTGGCCGACATCGAGAATACGGCGAACGTGCTTCGTTCTAAATGTGAGGTGGTCGTAGCCATTGGTATCGGTGGTAGCTATTTGGGTACCAAAGCGGTAGTAGAAGCGTTAAACAACAGCTTCGACTGGTTGCAAAACGGCCGTAAAAACCCGGTTATGTTATACGCCGGACACAATATCGGAGAGGATTATCTTTATGAATTAAGCGAAGTCTTGAAAGGTAAGCAATTCGGTATTATCAATATCTCCAAGTCTGGTACGACTACAGAGCCGGCTTTGGCTTTCCGTATCTTGAAGAAACAATTGGAAGATGCTGTTGGCAAGGAAGAGGCTAAACATCGTATCGTAGCTATCACGGACGCTAAGAGAGGCGCTTTGCGTACTTTGGCAGATCAAGAAGGTTACAAGACTTTCATCATCCCTGATAACGTAGGTGGACGTTTCTCTGTTTTGACTCCGGTAGGTTTGCTCCCGATCGCCGTGGCAGGTATCAGCATCCGCGACTTGGTTGCTGGAGCTGTTTCCATGGAAAAAGCTACAGACGCGAGCGTTCCTTTCGCTGATAATATGGCTGCTATCTATGCCGCTACTCGTAATGAGTTATATAAGAACGGTAAAAAGATTGAGATCTTGGCTAACTTCCATCCGAAATTGCACTATATCGCAGAATGGTGGAAACAACTTTACGGAGAGAGCGAAGGTAAAGACGGTAAAGGTATTTTCCCAGCATCCGTAGATTTGACAACCGATTTGCATTCCATGGGGCAATGGATCCAAGACGGTGAGCGTACGATTTTCGAAACGGTTATCTCCGTGGAAGCTACAGATCATAGCGTATTGGTCCCTACAGATGAAGCCGATTTAGATGGCTTGAACTTCTTGGCAGGCAAGCATGTAGACGAGGTAAACAAGATGGCCGAATTAGGTACTCAGTTGGCTCACGTAGATGGTGGTGTTCCTAATATTAAGGTTAATATGCCAGAAGTAAGCGCATTCTATATCGGTCAGTTGTTCTATTTCTTCGAGAAAGCTTGCGGTATCAGTGGTTATATGTTAGGTGTGAATCCTTTCAATCAACCGGGTGTCGAGGCTTATAAGAAGAATATGTTCGCCCTGTTGAATAAGCCGGGATACGAGAAAGAAAGCGAAGCTATCAAAGCACGTTTATAATACGATTTACCCCATAAAAAAACGGTTTTCTCATCACGAGGAAACCGTTTTTTCGTTTGAATAGTTTTTATTACTCATTTAATTCTTTAAGTAAATCGCTCCCGGCTTTGAATTAGACCGAGACACGTGGAGTAATCATTACTTCCTCCCCTGTTTTCGGATTACGTGCCAATCGCTCGGATTGTTGCCAAGGTACAAAAGATCCAAATCCTTTCATGGAAATAGATTCTCCTTCCCGTATTCCTTTCGCCACAACAGTCGGTAACGCATTCACTACGGCCCTAACAACATTTTTCGGCAATCCTGTTTCTTCCACAAGAGATTGTACTAATTCTCCTCTATTCATACTAGATAATAAATATACCATTCTTCACCAGAAAAGAGTCCGGTGAGAACTTAGTTGTTTAATCATTGCAAATATATGAATATTTGGGGAATATCAAAATATCATATATTAAAAATCAATGCATACAGAAATATTATATACCTAAATGCAGGTATAATTGAACCCCTTTCAGATAGACAAGTGAGACTTTGGTAGAAATATAATTAATAAGAAATAGTATACAGTATTATGATATCACTTATTCATAGCAAGTTATAGCCTTTGAAAATTCGTTATTAATGCGCTAACTAGAGTTCTCACCGAACTACGTCATAATTTATTGATTAATTATCTCAACGAAATAAATTTATATCCCTTATTTTTCAATACATCTATCAACTCATCCAGATAATTATAAAATTTATCAATCCGGTTAGGGTGTACATGTAGGTGGATCAAAAGTAAGTACCCATTTAAACCATTTTTGTTTCATAAAATGAAATTCCATTATATATCATATTTATTTAATTTCAAGAAGCTTTCCTCCCATTTCTGTTAATTCCAATTTATTACGTACCTTTGTATTGGTTTTTAAGAAGGTAATAACATGATTCAAGAAGCGATTATCCGATATCTGCGTAAACACAGGCAGGAATCCCTTTCTCCCAAAGCTGTTCTTTTCGATATGGATGGTGTATTATATGACTCTATGCGTTTTCATGCACGGGCATGGCATGAGGTAGCGACCCTCCATCAGCTAACTTCTCGGCCGGAAGACTTTTATATGTTCGAAGGACGTACTGGGGAAAGCACGATCAACGAGCTATACCAACGCACTTTCCAACGAGACGCTACCGCCGAGGAGAAGCAAACGATCTATAAAGAGAAAGCGGATCTATTCAATACCTATAATGACGGTGCCCCCATGACCGGCGCCGCAGAGGTTCTAAAAGAAGTGGAAGCATCTGGACTGCAACGATTGGTTGTCACCGGTTCCGGCCAACATAGCTTGATCGATAAGCTAAACCATACCTATCCGGGACATTTCAACCGAGAGAAAATGGTTACGGCTTTCGACGTGAAATATGGCAAGCCACACCCCGAACCTTATTTAATGGGACTTCAAAAAGCGCATGTGAAGCCTAACGAAGCTTTTGTGGTAGAGAACGCTCCCATGGGAGTAGAAGCTGCCGTAGCAGCCAATATCTTTACGATAGCCGTAAACACCGGACCTCTCCCCGATCAAGTTTTATTAGATGCCGGAGCGGATTTACTATATCCGGATATGGAAAACTTAGCTAAAGATTGGAAACAAATCATCGAGCTTGCGAAATCCACCCGATTGAACGAGTATTCCAAATAAGCGAACATAAAAAAAGAGGCTACCCGATAATGAAGTAGCCTCTTCTTTTTTATCATCGAACGGATTATTTCACATAATCAGCCTTATTCAAGAAATCATAGCTCTGCTGAACGCTGGCAACCGGATCATTGTTTGTATATTGCTCAACTTCAACATACCAATCCTTTACGTTATTAGCGTACATTTGATCGAAGATAGGCTTGAAATTCATCTTGCCACTTGCGCCGATCTCTTTCTCATCCTTGATATGGATAGCCTTGAACTGGCTCGGACGGTTCTTCAAGTAAGCGACAGGATCACCGCCACCCATCATTACCCAGTATACATCCATCTCGAAGAATACGTGGTTCGGGCTTACGTTATCCAACAAGAAATCATAGATCAATTGATCGTCGATCTTACGGAACTCGAAGTCGTGGTTATGATAACCGAACGCAATGCTAGCGGCAGCGGTCTTATAACCAACCGTGTTGAAATAATCGCAGTACATCTTCAAGTCATCCAATGTAGTCTTATCGTTAACCGGCATCCACGGTTGAACCATATATTTAACGCCTAACTCATTATGAGCATCAATCGCTTGATCCCACCAACTCATAACCTCGGCTTCTTTTTCTTTCGTAAATGCCTGTCCAAGGTGAGCGCTCGTACACTTCATACCTAGGTCATTCACCATTTTCTTAAATTCAGCGGGAGCTAAACCGTAAATCTTACCGTTATCATAGCTTGCTGTCTCCAGATTCTTATAACCCATCTTAGCGGCGGTTTCCAATACTTTCTGGATACCTTCTTCTTTTACAAGGTCTCTTAAAGAATACAATTGAAGCCCTATATATTTAGAAGACTCCGATGCTGTAGCGGCAGCTTGTCCTGATTTACCGCCACAAGAAGATAATAACTGCGGGGCTACCAACCCACCCGCAAGCATCAAAGAGGCTTGCTTCAAAAAATTACGTCTGTTCTGCATAGTACTATTAATTAAGTTTGATTGAGAATTTTTACAAAAGTAAGACTATATTCTTAGGTTTATATCTTTATGGAAGTTAAAATCTTCAAAAAGGACATTGTATTTTAATTTTCGTTATCTTTGGAGGATATATTATTACTTAAATCATTTATATCATGAAAAAATTATCAATTCTAGCGATGGGCCTTCTCTTTGTCCTGACCACAGCCTGTAGTGTTTCCGGCAGTGGTACCTTATTCGATGGCAAAGATAGTAACAAATGGAAAATGACAGGCGATGTCTCCGTTCAAGACGACATAATGACCTTGAAAGGTACGGATGCACTGGCCGTACTGAAAAACGGCAAATACAAAAACTTCGATCTGACCCTTGATTTACGTACTACCCCGGGAGGCAAAGGCGCCGTCTGGTTCCATACGGACCCGACCTTGAAGAAAGGATATCGTATCGCTATCAATAATGACCGGGCTGATAAGGTTTGGTGGAAAATGACAGGAAGTCTTGTTTCCGTGAGAAATTTGACCAAAAGCTTCGTAAAAGAAGATCAATGGTTCAAGATGGATATCCGGGTAGCCGGACAAGAGATTGATGTAAATATAAACGGCGAACCGGTTGTGGAGTATATCCAACCGACCGCCCCATATCGTACGGACGCTAACGCCTATGCCTTATTATCGGAAGGGACATTTGCCATAGAGAGTGATGGTAGCGGTGAGATCCAGATCAAGAACATCACCGTGAACGTAATTGATGAATCCACGATCGATATCAACGCACAATTGGCGGAAGCTAACGATGAGCAAAATGACGAGATCATTAAATTACATCAATCGGATTTCCCGGTATTAGATTATCACGTGCACTTAAAAGGTGGCTTAACCAAGGAAGTTGCCGCTAAGCAATCCCGCAAGACCGGTATCAATTATACGATCGCACCGAACTGCGGCATCGGTTTCCCAATCACGAACGACCAACAAGTCATGGATTACCTAAATGAGATGCGCTCACAGCCTTTCATCCTTGGCATGCAAGCGGAAGGACGCGAATGGATAACCACATTCTCTCCCGAGACTCTTAAAGAATTCGACTATGTGTTTACGGACGCTTTGACGTTCAAGGACAATAAAGGTCGCCGTACCCGCCTATGGATTCCGGAAGAGACTTGGATCGAGAATGAGGAGCAATATATGGACATGATCGTAGATCGTATCTGCTCCGTATTGGAAGAGCCGGTAGATATCTATGTAAATCCTTGTTTCTTGCCATCTCCGATGGATAAGCGTTTTGACGAATTCTGGACGGAGGCCCGCATGAACCGTTTCGTCGAGGCATTGGCAAAAAGCGGAAAAGCTTTAGAGATCAACGAACTATACAATATTCCAAATAAAGCGATCATTATGAAGGCGAAAGCCGCCGGCGTTAAATTCACGTTTGGAAGTAACAACGTGACACCAAACGTCAGCGATCTGTCTTACAGTATCCGCATGATGAAAGAATGTGGCCTGACCGCTGAGGATATGTATAAACCGAAAGTTAAAATCTAATCACACATTTACCCTCACCCTAATCCCCCGTTTAGGGACACCCTAAATGAGCGATTAGGGTAGACCTAAACGAGGGATTATTCTCTTTCTCGCAACATCCGTCGCATCTTCATATACCGATATTGCTTTATAATCATCTTGCGGCTACGTATGATCTGATAACGGTAAATGATACAAGACAAGATGAAATATACACCTGCCTGAATCCATAATACCCGATATTCATGCGCCACCTCATGCAAGGAAGCGCCAGCCGTATTGATACGGATAAATCCCTGGATACCCGGAGTAGAAGGAAACAAATAACCCACCACTTTCCAAAACGGAGGAATAGCCGCCTCCGGCCAAGAGACACCCGAGATAAATAACAAGATGACAGACGTGAAAACGAACACCAACATAGGCGATTCGCGACTCGTCATAAATCCCGATAACGTCATAGACATAAAAATACAGGCAAACAGGTAAGGCAGTAAAAACAACAAAATAGTCAGTGGCTCACCAACCTGAGGTAAGGAGAATAACTTAGGGACAATAGCCAATACCCAGATGCAAACCACCACATACAGCAAAAGATAAGTCAGCGACTTGCCGAACACGATACGCAAAGTCCCGTTAAAATGCCTGCAAATAGGTACCAAACTATGGAAACGATTCTTTTCCCGTGCCGTTCCTCCCAACATTCCGATGCCCAATATCAAGGTCTGTTGCAATACCAAGATCAAGATAGCCGGTACCAAAAAACTGGCAAAACCATTCTGGGAATTAAACAACGCTACCGATTCATACGGGATCGGGTCTACCGTGATCTGGTCCATCTTATCCGTAGACGACGGATTATTATGCATCCGAAGTTCCTTACCCATATCCAACGATACCTCTGTCGCCGCCAAAAGGAAAGCCTTATAAAACAATAAGGCACTCATATCGCAATACAACGAGACGGTTGTCTGTCGCCCTTCATGCAGGTCCTTACTATAATCCGGGGGAAAGAGCAAAATTCCATAGGCCTTCTTCTCATCTAACATCTTCTTGGCTTCCGCCATATCCGGACAAACACCCACTACTTCCACATCCGGCGTGGCGTTAACCCGTCTGGTAAACTCACGACTCAAATAGGAATCACTTTGGTCTACCACCACCATCTTCGCCTCGTGTACTACCTCGTTATTATATATAAATGAATAAAGCAGCGGATATACGAAAGGCACCAAGAAAAAGAAGATCATGACCCCCGCATCCTTAAACACGTTTCTCAATTCATCTTTCCAAATATAAAACGTATCCAGAAGACCTTCCTTTATGATATATCGTAAACGATGTTCTCTTTTCATCACATACAGTTTTTACGGTAGATATTTGAAATCCAACAACGCTCTCTTCAAGTTCCGCCCGATAAGGAAGGGCAGGATCAAGAATCCCAACAACCAAGCGTACTCGCCCAACGTATAGAATAGCGCCCGCCCGTTCAAGGCTTGATCGACATAAATCAAGAAATAATGCCGCAAAGGGAACAAACGAGCCAACGCTTGCAACGTAGGGTCCATACCTTGTACCGGAAACGAGAATCCGACAATGGAGAACGAGATCATTCCGAACAGGCTGGCGAAGCTAAGACCTAAACGGGGAGTCGGTAATACGCCGATCATAAATACGCCTACCGCCTGAGAGGATATAATCAGCAAAAACATCGCCAAAAGCATCGGAAACCAACCGCTATTTAACGGGAAAGAATTAATTCCATACAACACCGCACAATACATAAAGCCTACGACCGTAAAAATAGCCGTCTGCGGCAATAACTTTCCCAACAAACTAACTGCGATGGAATTTCCTCCCATATCCAACCATTTACGGGATGTAGAATATTTAATTTCTGTACCAATGCTGAATACCGTCACTAGAAATACCATTAACTGGATGACACCCGGCAAAACCGTATTATTCAAATATACTGAATAATTCAACCACGGATTGCCGATCGGATGCGTATCGATCACGATCGGTTGTAGCTGTCCCATGATCTGCGCTTCGGTATATCCTTTAGCTTGTCCGGTCTGTAAACCCACAGCGGCCCCCGCCAATACCGACATCGTTTTCATATCCCGAAACAGCAAGGAAGCGGCGATCAAATAGGTACCATTCGTATAGAAAGACAACCGGGGCTGCTTTCCAGATGTGGCGTCCACGGCGAAACCGGATGGAATGTAAAAAATTCCATATACATTCCCTTTCTGCATTTCCTGACGAGCCTCGGTAAACGACATGGTTTTCATATACACCTCTGTCTGCTCAAAGGCATCCAACTGGCGAATCAAATTGCGTGAAGTAGCAGAGTTATCCATATCCACCACTGCTATCGGCAGATCGGTCGGCAATCCCTCATGCATCAACGATACAAAGAAAATGACACAGATAGCCGGAGCGATCAGCATACAAAAGAAGTAAATCGGTTGAGCCACCAGCCGATGCACCTCACGCTTCGCGATAAGCCAGATTCTATGCAAACTTTCTTTATAGGTCATACGATCTCTTTCCCTTTTTTCTTTAAGATCACGGACATTCCCGGACGAAGATCAGCGACTTTCTCCAACGGACGGGCACGCACCTCGAAAGTCTTCGAGTCATATTGTCCATTCGTCTTTGTCGCTTTCCATGCGGCATACGAGCCCATATCCTTCATATAATAGACTTTCAACTTCACCGGTAGGTCCCCCAACGCCGGGATAAAAGCATTTACTTCCGAGCCAATCTTGATATCTTTCAACAGATCCTCACGAATACTGAAAGTTACCCATACATCATTTAAATCAGAGATATTCATGATCGGAGCACCTGTACCAACCAACTCGCCGACTTCCGGGAACCGTTCTGAAACCTCCCCGTCAATCGGAGCCACCAAAGCGCTCTCGCCCACATACGACTCCACTTCGGCGATAGCACCTTCCGCACGTTGGACCATAGCGGCAGCGGCAGCCTTATCTTCCTCACGGGCACCTTCTTTTGCCATCTCATATTGAGAACGGGCAGCCTTCTCTGTCGCTACCATAGCGTTATAATTAGCCTCCACCTCGTCTCTTTTTTGAGCGGACATCACCCCTTTCTCGTATAAATTCTGAATACGATCGAAAGATTTCTTAGCGATAGTTAATCCGGCTTGCGCCTTTTGCCACATCTCATAAGCGGCCGTAATTTCCTGTTCACGGGCTCCTTTAATCGCTTTAGCGTTCTGCGCCTCCGCTGCCGCACGAGCCGCCTCCGCTTGTTTCAGCTTCGCCATAACCTCGGGCGTATCTAAAAAGACCAAAGTATCTCCGGCTTTTACCTGATCGCCTTCGCCAAAACGATAAGAAGCGATACGTCCGGGAACCTTACCGGAGATACGAACTTGGGTGGCCTCGGCCTGCCCCATTATAATATCGTCAGGCGGTGTAAGCAGGAAGAAACCCGCCAAGGCTACCAATCCGATCACGACCAATACCGTGATAAAAGCTAACATCATGTTACTGATAGAAAACTTCTTGTTCTCGTTCATCTCTGTGTATATTTTTATTTGTTATTACTCTTATTCATTTGCGGACAGTTTACCCAAAGCCTTGCTTAGATAAACTTCTGTTAATTTCACCTCGATTTGAGCATCAATCAAACTAGAGCGAGCAGAAACCCATGCTGTCTGCGCCTCCATTAAGTTCAAAGCCGGGATAACCCCTTCCTCAAAACCGAAATTCGCACGCCGCAAATTCTCTTCCGCATTTTCCATATTACGGGAAGAAGCGATCAACTTTTTGCCCGCTTCATTCACTTTATAAACGGATTGATTTACCTGCAACTCGATCTTTTCACGAGCATCCTGCCATTCCAGTGTTTTTATGCGCGTTTCCGCTTTCGCCGAGTTACGCCTATAAGTGCCTTCCCACCAACCGGACAAGGGTACCTTTACCATAACTCCGACATTAAACATACCGGCGAAATCATTTTTAAAACCATTAAAAACATTCGGATTCGTGACGAAGTAATTCGCCGCTAAAGCGACATTAGGCAACATCTCTGCCAAAGCAATACGTTCTTTTCGCTTATAGATTTTCGTTGCCAGATCCAAACTTCTCAGTTCATTACGATTCATGAAAGCCTCATTCAGATCGGCCGAGGCTTGTGTTGTCTCTACCGGAAAATTATCCAGCTTCTCGTCTGCAAGCGATAAATCCTCCTCTAAAGACAGACCACAAATTTGCGCTAAAAGCATTCGGGTTAAAGCCAGACCATTCTCAACCTTAGTCTGAGCCATCTCCGCCTCATTCAGTTTCACCTTGACAGAAAGACCATCGGCCTCGGTAGCGACTCCCTCATAGATCATAGCGGTCACATCACTATCCATCTTACGGAGCAAATCCACATAAGCGTCCGCCAATTTCTTCTTATTCACCAAAGATATGACCTGCCAATAGGTTTCGTCAGTCTTATAAATCAAGTCCTGCAACTGTAAATTATTCATTGACTCCGCTAATTGCTTGGCAAACTTAGTGATTTGGTTATAATTAACGATCTTCCCACCCATGAATACAGGCTGTACCAACGATACATTACCCACCCAGATATTCTGCACATCCAAATGTTGCATATCGTTCACCCCACTCATCAAATGTTGGATCATCGGTAATTGGGCCAAGCCACCTAAAGAAGAGCTCAAGGATGAGGACAAAGCGCCCATGTCCAGTAAGTTTATATCCTTCTGGTTCCACATATAGGCACCGTTTGCCGATAATTGAGGAAAATACTTGGTAAAAGCGGCTTTCTTCTCGTTATCCGCCATCTTGATCTTTTCGCCAGAGATTTGTAGCTCCTTATTGTTCTGGATCGCCAGATTCCGGCACTCTTCCAATGTCAACATTCGCTGAGCGTGCATACAGCTCACCGTGACTACAAATGTTAATAGTAAGATAGTTCGTTTCATCTTTATATCGTTTTAACCTACCTATATAATGCCATCATATTCCCTATGTGACAAAAATATAAAAACCCGCACAAAAGTATAGGTTTAAAGCGAATATAAAATTGAACTAATTCAATAAAGGATACGTTTCTTCAACTTACAATACCAAGAATCACTAACCCCCATATATTGAGCTATATATTTATCAGGGACCCGGCTTACGATCCATTGGTGGTTCGTATAAAGATATTTCAGGAATTCTTCCGCCTTACAGGTTTGACGGACAGCGAACATTGAATAGAGCTTGGAAATAATCATCAGCATCACATTCTGATAACAGGTAGCGAAAGCTGGATATCCCAACGACAAACG
>OJRI01001306.1_pt1 | contig 13512 bp, 10 predicted proteins | sample 1599151 | NCBI WGS metagenome assembly OJRI01 (sample SAMN03922457, study PRJEB24848) | human gut metagenome | isolation source: stool sample | host: Homo sapiens | place: Germany | collected 2009-11
AAGTACAATCCCAATGGCAATATTTCGAACGGCAACAACACAAACGCCGCCGAGCCTATACAAAAAAGATATAACACACCAGTGAGCGAATCACCCATACCCACCCCCTTTGTGTTCAATAAATGAACCACAAAGGGGGTGTTCCATTTATAATTACCCGTGACTTTTCCGGTAAACAAGCGACGACCAAACCGCGACAACCATAAAAACAGAGAAAGAGACAAAGGAGGAATCGAAACCCGGAAAGAAAAATACACTTTCGCCATCATCGAGTCTCGACGGACAACAATAAAAAATTCCCGATTCGGTATAAGGGTACACGACGTTTTTGGTGTCATAATATGTGAATCCTTAAAAATATTATCGACATGAGAAACTATTTTAACTCCATGAAAAAAATCAAATTCTCACTATTCTTTTTATTATCGGTATTCGGGCTATGTGCTCAAAGTCCTATTTTGGTTTTAGAAGCCGAAAACGCCGACTCCATTCATTCACCGGCGAGAGTTAAATCGAAAAACGGTTTCTCCAACGGGAAATACGTAGGCGGAAACGACCGGGGTAGTTACCTCTTCTTCCACAATGTGACGATGGAAAAAGCCGGAACCTATGAATTCAAAACTTATTTCAACTGCAATGGTGTACGTCGATTCACTGTAAAAGTAAACAATTATCCAGAGGTAGAATGTACCGTTAACGGAACGGCGAAATGGGATACCCCCCCCGCCGAAACGGCCAAGGCGCTGATTTACTTGGCTGCCAGGACGAATACCATAAAGATAACGCCCTATCCCACGACATCAGGAGGTCCGAACTTGGATAAATTCGAAATACTGGAAACCTCGGAATCCCCCCTGCCTGTACCCCAAGAAGGCTTTCCCATAACATTGGAAGCCGAATACGCCCATTTGTACGGAGACCTGAAAGTGAAAAATCTGAAAGGCATGTCCAATGGTCGCTACGTGGGAGACTTCAACAACAAGAATAATTCCTACTTGCAATTCACGTGTGTCGATATACCCGAGGAAGGGCCGTATGAATTGAAAATCTTTACAAACGACCCCACAGGACGTCCTTTGGATATTCAAATCAACAACTATGCAAAAACCTATATCAATGTGAACAAGTCCGAAGGCAAATGGGATCAACTGCCCACGGCAGAGACATCGGTATTGGTTTGGTTGGACAAAGGGCTGAATACGATTTCGTTCACCGAATCCTGTCGCTACAACGGGCCTAACATCGATAAGGTAGAAATACATGAAACCGACCAGACTATGGAAAAACCCGACATCGAAAAACCCTATCCCGAATCGTGTAAGGAAATCGACGAATACAAAATATCATTCATGGGTTCCTCTGTCTGCTATGGAACGGGAGCGACAAAAGATTACGGATATGCCTACATGTACACCGACCTGCTGAAACAACGCAAACAAGAAAACATCGGCAAAGACTGGACCACCTCGAACATCTCCATCGGCGGGAATACGACCCAAATGGTACTCGACCGTTGGGAACGAGACCTATTGCGGGATTGCGGACGTTACGTGTTCTACGGGTTGTCGCTCGGCAATGAACGGAACAACGGCACTCAAACCGACCAAGCCGCAAAAAATTACGAGAAAGGCATGAAACAATTGATTCGCCAAGCCGACTCCGTAGGTATCGTGCCGGTCATGGCAAGCAACTATGCCAACGCTGGATTCAACAGTTCCGATTATGAGATTTTGAAAAACCTGAACCTGACCATACAGCAATGGGAAGTACCCTCGGTAAACATGCTGGGAGCAGTCGACAACGGAGCAGGACGCTGGGTCAAAGCGATTGAAAGCGATGGAGCACACCCCAATTCGGACGGACATCGGGAAATGTCCTACGCCATAGTACCGTCACTCTTCGATGCTCTGGATGCCGGGAAAACCATTCCGCAACGACAAGAAAGCACCGCCTATGCTTTGGGCAAAGCGTCCGCTACGCAACACATCGAATTCGCACCGGAAAACATCGTCCACCCCTTCACCCTTTCATTCGAAGTGAAAGCCTCTTCTGCCGGAACTCTCGCCTCGTTCGAGACCGAAAACGGCACGGGTAATATTAAAATCGACGAAAACGGAAATATCGTTTACGAATCACCATCGGACGGACAAATCACATCGACCACCTCGGCCAATGACGAATGGTTATGTATATCCTTGACACACTATTATGCGTGGGGAATGACCCAACTGTATGTGAACGGCGTCAAATGCGGAGAGCTTTCCGAAAAGCTCGTAGCAACGAAATTTGCCTTAGGCGGGAGTAATGCGCCCGATAAGGCAGACTATCGCCAACTTTTCTTCTGGCGTTCGGGTATGAACGATAAAGAAATCGCCGCCGTGGCCGAAAGCAAAATGTTACGGTCGAGCTTGGAAATCTATGCTCCTTTAAGCAACGAAAGTCCGCTGCTCAATCTGGCACAAAGCACAAACACACTCGCATTGGTAGAAAACACGACATCGGGAATTGCTTCCCTCAAAGGACGTTGTATGTTGTTCTCGCCCAATCCCGTAAGACAGGGAGAACGTGTAAACGCCGGTTGTTCGGGAATATTCGAAATCTATTCGGTGAACGGTATGTTGCTCGACAGGCAAACCCTCCGAAATGAAAGCGAAACGATTTCTACCGACGCCCTGACAGCCGGAACTTATGTAATCCATTCGAACGATACGGGAAAAATAGGATTGTTGGTTATCTATTAAGCGTACCACCGCACTATTCGATAAAGAGAAAATACCATTACCCAATATCCGGGTAGTATTTTCTCTTTATTATTTTTTTATTTTTTCGGCAAATACTGGCTTTAACCATAAAAAATAGTTAATTTTGCTGCGTTTTTTCAAATCGGTCATCCGGCCGATTGGAGAGGTAATTAATTTGTCGAACCCCGATGTCGAAATCGGGCTCTTCGAATAATAGGTATAAAATAGGTAAAAAGATGAAAAGTACATTAGATTTTCACCCGAAGTTTCTCGCTTCGCTGGCAAGCTATTCCAAAGAAAAATTTACGAAAGACCTCATGGCCGGTATCATCGTCGGTATCGTCGCTCTGCCTTTGGCTATCGCTTTCGGTATCGCCTCGGGCGTATCTCCCGAAAAAGGTCTCATCACCGCCATTATCGGCGGATTCATCGTCTCTTTCTTAGGTGGGAACAGCGTGCAAATAGGCGGGCCTACCGGAGCATTTATCGTTATCGTGTACGGCATTATACAAGCCTACGGATTGGAAGGACTGGCGATAGCCACTTTCATGGCCGGTTTGATATTGGTCTTGATGGGCTGCTTCCGCTTGGGAACCATCATTAAGTTCATTCCCTACCCCATTGTCGTGGGATTTACCAGCGGTATCGCGCTTACCATTTTCGCCACACAGATAAAAGACCTGCTCGGATTATCGATGGACAGCGTCCCCGCCGATTTCATATCCAAGTGGGTCGCTTACTTCCAGCACATCGAGACCACCAATTTCTGGTCGCTGGGCATAGGAATACTCAGTATTCTCATCATTGCCTACACTCCCCGTATCTCCAACAAAATACCGGGCTCCCTCATGGCGATTATTCTCATGACCGTGCTCGTCTATGTGCTCGAACGTCTTTGGGGAATCGAAGGAATAGAAACCATCGGAGACCGTTTTAACATCAGCAATGAAGTTCCCGAGCCGCAAGCTCTGAATATCAATATGGAGACGATAAACCAATTACTCTCTCCGGCATTTACCATCGCCGTATTGGGAGCCATAGAATCCCTGCTATCGGCTACCGTCGCCGACGGTGTAACTGGCGACAAGACCAACTCCAATACCGAGCTTATCGCACAAGGAGCCGCCAATATCGTGGTTCCTTTCTTCGGGGGAATCCCTGTCACCGGAGCCATTGCCCGTACCATGACCAATATCAACAACGGCGGGCGCACCCCCATTGCCGGTATGATACACGCTGTCGTCCTTTTGTTGATATTCCTGTTCCTTATGCCGCTTATCAAGCTCGTGCCCATGTCGTGCCTCGCCGGTGTATTGATCGTCGTTTCCTATAACATGAGCGGTTGGCGCACGGTACGTTCCCTGCTGAAAAATCCGAAATCAGACGTGTCGGTACTCATTATCACCTTCCTGCTTACCGTTATATTCAATCTTACGATCGCCATCGAAATCGGGCTGTTGTTGGCCGTTGTCCTCTTCTTGCGCCGCATGACAGAGACCACGCAAATATCGGTACTCCACGACGAGCTCGATATTGCGACCGGAACCGAATCGACTACCCACGAAGTCTTGAAAGTAGCCAAAGGCGTGGAAGTTTACGAGATAGAAGGCCCGTTCTTCTTCGGGGTAGCCACCAAGTTCGACGAACTGATGCGTAGTATGGCCGATCGTCCGCTGGTGCGCATTATCCGTATGCGGAAAGTACCTTTTATCGATTCTACGGCTATCCACAACCTCGAAATCCTGATTACCTCGTCGCAGAAAGAGAAGATACATGTCATTCTGTCGGGGGTCAATCCCACGGTACACGCCACTCTCAAAAAGGCGAATATAGACCGGCTTATAGGCGACGACCATATCTGCGACCACATCACCAAAGCCGTGGCAAAAGCCAACGAGTTCGTCGCAGAAATGAAGAAATAAAAGAGGCTCCAAACATTCATACATACGACAAACCCCGTGTTCTGAGCAGGACACGGGGTTTGTCGTATCATTTCATCGAAAGTCTGTTTATTTCAACTTCCACTCTACACCCTCTTTGGTGTCTTTGATTTCAAAACCTATCTCGGACAACCTGTCGCGAATGTAATCCGATGTCGTCCAATCCTTACGAGCCTTAGCCTCCTTACGCACATCGAGCAATAAATCCACGGCTTTATGATAGGCCTCGTTCCCTTCTTCCGAGACACCGGCCTCTTCGCGAATGCCCATGATATCGAAAAGGAATATACGGAAAGTTTCCTTCAAATGAGCCGAATCCTCGGCCGACAAAGTAGCTCCTCCCGCCAATACCGTATTGATAATCTTCACGGCTTCGAACAAATGGGAGATAACGATAGGCGTACTCAAATCATCGTTCATTGCTTCGTAACATTTTTCCCGAAGATTTTTAATATCTACGGTAGAGTCTGTTCCCGGAATGATCTTATTGAGATTTTCCCAGCCTTCACTAAGCCGTTGATATGCTTTTTCTGCGGCGATGAGGGCATCGTTGCTGAAATCAAGCGTACTGCGGTAATGTGCTTGCAAGATAAAGAACCGTATCGTCATAGGACTGAATGGTTGAGATAACAGTTTATGATCTCCGGTGAAGAATTGGTCTAATGTAATGAAATTACCTAAGGATTTCCCCATTTTCTGTCCGTTGATCGTAATCATGTTGTTATGCATCCAATAATGTACGGTCTCTTTTCCTTGTGCCGCTACAGACTGAGCGATTTCGCATTCGTGATGTGGAAAGAGCAGATCCATGCCTCCTCCGTGAATGTCGAATTCCTCTCCTAAATATTTTGTTCCCATTGCAGAACATTCGAGATGCCAGCCGGGAAAACCGTCACTCCATGGAGAAGGCCACCGCATGATATGTTCGGGAGAAGCCTTTTTCCAAAGAGCGAAATCGAAACTATTGTGCTTCTCGCTCTGTCCGTCGAGCTCCCGCGTCGTGTTGAGCAGGTCGTCGATATTGCGCCCCGACAGCTTGCCGTAATGGTGGTCTTTATTATACTTCACTACATCGAAGTAAACCGACCCGTTACTTACATAAGCATATCCGGCCTCTATAATCTTCTTGATATATTCGATCTGTTCGATAATATGCCCCGACGCATGCGGCTCGATACTCGGCGGCAACACGTTAAGAGCTTCCATCGCTTTGTGATAACGGTTCAGATAATATTGTACCACCTCCATCGGTTCGAGCGATTCGAGCCGTGCTTTTTTGGCGACCTTATCCTCCCCTTCGTCGGCATCGTTTTCCAAATGCCCTACATCGGTAATATTGCGCACATAGCGCACTTTATATCCCAAATGCCGTAAATAACGGAACAATACGTCGAACGTGATAGCGGGACGGGCATGTCCCAAATGAGCATCCCCGTAAACCGTGGGACCGCATACATACATACCCACGTAGGGAGGGTTCAACGGTTTGAACTCTTCTTTTTTTCGGGTAAGTGTATTATAGATATAAAACGGTTGTGTCATATCGAGTATATTATGGATTCAGTTCCCGTAACGCTTAATCGTTGCTACGACCTCCGAAAATACGAAGCAGATAAAGGAACAAGTTGATAAAGTCGAGATAAAGCGACAGAGCGCCTATCGTCGCCAACTTCCCGGTCTGGGAAGGATCGGTCACATAGGCCGCATTCTTGATCTTTTGGGTGTCCCATGCCGTCAATCCGATAAACAAAGCCACGCCGAACAAACTGATAATCCAGTCGAGAGTACTGCTTGCCACGAATATATTGACAATAGATGCGATGATCAACCCGAACAATCCCATGATACAATAGCTCCCGAACTTGGTCATATCGTTCTTGGTAACCATGCCATACACGCTCATCGCCCCGAACACACCGGCTGTGATGAAGAATGTATAGGCGATAGAGCCCAAATCGTACACGACGAAAATGGACGAGAATACCACTCCGTTAAGAACAGCATACAGATAGAACAACAGCGTGGCGGTCGTCGTGCTCAGTTTATTCAACATGCCCGAGACAACGAAAACAACGGCAAGTTCGGCAATCATCAAGCCGAAAAAGACAGCCCGATTTCCCAACACAACCGATAATATGGCCGGAGAAGAAGCCACATACAACGATGTAAGAGCCGTTACGACAAGGGCGAGGAACATACGCCCGTACACCTTACGCATCACCATCGACAAAACCGATGTCCCGGTAGTCGATTTATAAGAAGAATCATACAAATTTTCCATTTCTCTCTATTTTAACAGTTATTTTTTACATACGGTCGGGCACTTCGATACCGAGCAATCCCATACCGGTTTTTATCACTTTGGCGACGTTAGCCGAAAGCATTAGGCGGAATGCCCGTACTTCGGCGTTTTCTTCGCGCAGAATCGAATAATCGTGGTAGAACTGATTGTATTCCTTCACCAAATCATACACATAGTTGGCGATAAGCGAAGGGCTGTATATACGACCGGCTTCGGCGACCACAGCAGGGAAATCGGCCAAATGCTGAATGAGCGAAATCTCTTTTTCAGAGGGTTCTACCTTAGCGGTGTCCACTTGGCGATAATCGATACCGGCTTCGGCAGCCTTACGCATGACCGAACAGATGCGGGCGTGGGTGTACTGAATGAAAGGTCCCGTGTTCCCGTTGAAGTCAATCGACTCTTTGGGATTGAAAGTCATGTTCTTGCGGGGATCGACTTTCAAGATAAAGTATTTCAATGCGCCTAAACCCACGATACGAGAAATTTCTTCCGCTTCCTCGGCAGTACAGCCGTCGAGTTTGCCCAATTCGGCCGATGTCTCGCGAGCGGTGGCGATCATCTCGTCCATCAAGTCGTCGGCATCCACTACCGTACCTTCGCGCGATTTCATTTTTCCTTCGGGCAACTCCACCATACCGTAGGAGAAATGCACGAGATCCTTGCCCCATTTGAATCCGAGTTTGTCGAGCAATATAGAAAGAACCTGAAAATGGTAATTTTGTTCGTTGCCCACCACATAAATCATCTTATCAATGGGGAAATCTTTGAAACGCAACTTGGCCGTACCGATGTCCTGCGTCATGTACACCGATGTCCCGTCGCTACGCAATAACAATTTGTGGTCGAGCCCCTCTGCCGTCAAGTCAGCCCATACCGAGCCGTCCTCTTTCCGATACATGATACCCTTTTCCAATCCTTCGAGCACTTTCTCTTTCCCTTCGAGATAGGTCTGCGACTCGTAATATATCTTATCGAAGTCCACGCCCAAGCGACGATACGTCTCGTCGAATCCGGCATAGACCCAGTTGTTCATCATCTCCCAAACCGAACGAACCTCTGGATCGCCGGCCTCCCATTTGCGCAACATGGCGCGGGTTTCCTGCATGAGCGGCGAGGCGGCCTCGGCCTCTTCGGGGGTCATACCTTTGGCTTCCAGTTCTTTCAGTTCTTGTTTGTAATGTTTGTCGAACAACACATAGAAATCACCGATAAGGTGGTCGCCTTTTTTTCCGGCCTTTTCGGGAGTAACACCGTCGCCCCACTTTTGCCAAGCCAGCATCGATTTACAGATATGAATACCCCGGTCATTGACGATATTGGTTTTCACCACCCGATTGCCATTGGCTTTCAAAATCTCGGAAAGACTATATCCCAACAAATTGTTGCGTACATGTCCCAAATGTAACGGTTTGTTGGTATTGGGCGAGGAATATTCGACCATGACCAAAGGAGCATCTGCGGCAGCTTTATGTGTCCCGAAATCGGCCTCTTCGTCGATGTGATGCAACATCTGGCTCCAAAACGAAGGAGCGATCACCAGATTGAGAAAGCCCTTGATTACATTGAACGAAGAGACTGCCGGCTCATTGGCGAGAAGATACTCGCCTATCTCCTGAGCCGTAGCTTCGGGAGCCTTATGAGAGGCTTTCAAAAAAGGGAACACCACCAACGTGAGATTTCCTTCGAACTCTTTCTTCGTCTTTTGAGGAACTGTCGTCCCGGGAGCTGCCTCGATTCCATACAAAGCTTTCACCGCTTTGACCGCAGCATCGGATATAATCTGTTCTATTTTCATGTACTATACTCGTTTAATGGGTACAAAGATAGTGCAAGATGAGAGCAAAAAGAACAAATCCATTTGTTTTTTTGCCGAATCGCAGCCTATATCGGACTTTTGTCAAAGATAGTACAAGTCGAATGCAGAACAAAAAGAACAAATGGATTCAGTAGAAAACTCATGAGGGCAGACTTGAATGTTAACAATAAATCTTTTGTCGGCAACCACATTCCGATCTCCTCGGCAAGTGGTTAAGAAAAGCAGCCGAATAGATTTTTGATGATATTCAACCCCTCCGTCACTTCGTGCCACCTACCCTATATTTTGCTGGGCAAAACACCCCGTAAGGCTACGGGATACGGCAGGGGGGGGAGGGAAAATACCCACAAAGCATCGGAGCGGATAAAAGCTGTTTAAGAGGATACTTTCAACACTCTCCCTCTGCTCATCGTAGATGAGATAGGGGGAGTGCCCGCAGGGCGAGGGGGTTAAGCCTTCAAAATATAACATGCTATTTTCCAACCCCTCTCTTCGTCGCTATCGCTCCTCTGTCTCTCCCCTATATTTTGCGCCGCAAAACACAGGGGAGAAGTATTAATGCCTTCAATAACAGGAATAGGGTAGTGTATTTCCCTCTTGCCGTGCTCCGCAGCATTACAAGGCACAGCAGGGAGGAAGGTGGAAATCTTTCGACAACATCGCTTTGCTGCTGTTTTAATTTTTCTTTGCTTTGCGGGTATTTCTCCTTCTCCCCTGTGCCGCAAAGCAGTACAATAGGGGAGACACCGAAGAAACGACAGTTTCTGAGGAGAGGGGTTAAGAAGAATCGCTTAGAAATTTTTAAAGGGTTTAGAAGAACCTCTTTCCTATCCCATGCACCATGCCGCTGCGGGCTGCGGCGAAACGGGCAGATGCGGGAAATATCCTTTGGGAGAGGGAGGCGGAGGTGTAGGCGGTGCAGGAAGAACTTTGGGCAACCGGAGCGATTTGCCGGTCTTCTTGCGACGGCTGCATTTCGCCAATCGCCCCCGCTTCCATTGTTTGCGTTTTTCCTCCATATCCTTTTTCACCTCATCTTTGGCAGCCCAATAACGACGAGCGACCTCTTCCCAAAAACGACTTGCAAATTCTTCATAAGGATGCTTTTCACCCTCGGGCAAATCATACGCATCGGTCTCGTCGATGGCACTGACAATAGACGAAAAATAGTATGCCGCACGTTTACACCATCGGTAACGCTGCACATATTCCCCCGGCAAACGTCCCTCGGCTATCATTTTGTCGATGTCGTTGTCGGTTTGTTGCTCTTCCTGTTCCCGACTGTGCCGTTCGAGCGTATCGACACAGCGGGTTACCGCCGTGATCTGTTTCGGTTGAGTCTTGGGATCGAGCTCCAACAGCTCGTTATAGTATTTGAGCAGTACGGCTTGGCGGGTCGATTCTATCGCCGTGCGCAAGTTTACAAAAGGTTCTTCTACCATCGTCTCGTATTTTTCGACAAATGTATGATCGAGATACGTTCTTTTTTATGGCATAACCGAACTTTAAACAGACCGCTCAACAGAATGCATTAATAAGAAACGGCACGCTTACTTCGAGTGCTATGCCATGTAAAATAGCTATCGGTATGAGTTCTTCTCCCTTATACGAACTTCGCACGATCATGGGAAGGCACACGTCCATCGAATTGATACCCGCTACCGAAATAGGAACCAACCTCCCACCCCAACGAGCGAGAACGGGTGTACCGAACAAAGCGATCATCTCGCGTATGACATTGGCGAGCAAAGCGATAGTCGCCAACTCGGCAGCTCCTTGCGGACCGAGAGTGGCACTTTTAATATCGGCTATCAACACCGACGATAACGAGTAATACCCGAAACCGCTGCCGATCGTCAAACAATCGTTCAAATCACGCCCATGCAGCAAAAAAACACCTATGGCCGAAAATAAAAGCGTACCACCGATAGTAAAAACAGGCAAAAGAGACATGCGGGGATTAAGCGAATGGAATAATCCGCGTAAATCGTTGTTCGAACCTAAACTAATTCCCACTTGTACAATCAACAGCGAAAGAATAATTATAGGCAAATCATGACCGAGCAACCACTCCGGAGCGAAATCGCCCAACCCTACAAATACCCCGGCAAGGAAACAAACCAAAATCATCAAATTCCCTTTCATGATTCACCTCCTTTCTTAAAAAACAAACGTTGAGCTACACGAGCGGCCACAATACTCCCAAGCACTCCGAGGCAGGCAATTACAGCCGCTTGCCAACCGAAATTGTAAAAATTATCTACGAGATTACGATCGGACCCTATCGACACCCCGAACACAAATAACAGGACACAAACGGTAATCTGTATACTCCATTTCGTCACGCCGACGAAAGAACGTCCGCGCAACAACTGATACACACCGATACACGCGCAAGGGAATATGGAGCCTACCGGCCCTTTGGTCAACGTGGCACATCCCATCAACAACACCGCAAGCCAGGGCACTCCGCGGCATCCCTTCTCATCCCAGCGGAACAGCAGACAAAGGGAAATAACGATAAAGGCAACCTGAACCATATCGACCCGACAAGCGACAGCCGCCCGATGCACCTCGAAAGAAGACAAAAGAAGAATAGAGGCCAGAAACGCCGTTTGAACGTTTTTACGTTTTGCCACAAAGGCAAAGAACATCAACTGCATGGCTAAAAAAGCCAATGCAGACGGGAAACGGGCGGAAAACTCCGTCACCTCTCCAAAAAGGGAAGAGACGGCGGCTATTGACCAGTAGAAGAAAGGGGGTTTATAAGCAATATCAGTACCATAGTTCACCGGAAGTATCCAGTTTCCACTTTCCAGCATAGAAAGGGCAACAATCGCCTCCCGCGGTTCCCCCTTGGAATAAAAAATGGTTTCTCCCAGAAAGGGAACAACCACAAGCACACTCAGCAGCGCAATAAACCAGAACGCCTTCTTTCTGTCCGACATACCTTATTTGTTTTTTATGTTTTCTGGACGCAAAGATAGCGCAAACCGAAAGCAGATGCAAATTTATTTGCAATTTGCTGAGATGCAGCTTAATTTCGCAAAGCAAAATTACAAATAATTCTGAAACAATGCCTAACTTTGCCGCCCCAATGATAATGGCAACAGAGAGTAGATATTTAATGTTAAGATGAAGCGGCTGAAACAACTACCGGAATTTGTACGCTTCGTAATGGTGGGCATCTTTGCGACAGCTCTGCACTACGGATTGTATTTTGTATTACAACGGGTTATCAATGTAAACATAGCCTATACACTGGGATATGCTCTCAGCTTCATCGCCAATTTCTATCTGACTGCTTACTTTACCTTCGGCCGGAAGCCCTCATGGAGAAAAGCCTTCGGATTTGGAGGGGCACACTTATGCAGCTATCTGCTACACATGGGGTTGCTGAACCTCTCTCTCTGGATGGGCATCCCCAAACCTCTGGCCCCCATTCCGGTTTTCGCCATCGCCATTCCGGTCAACTTCTTACTCGTACGTTTCGTTTTCAAAAGAAAAGAGTGATAATTTGTTTTTCTCCCGATTTCTTACGAATATTGCAAAAAGATTTGTTCTATGATGGAAAACTCTCCCATACTCGCCGTTGTCGTACCTTGCTACAAAGAAGAGGCAGTGCTGCATGAAACCCATAAACGATTGAGCCAATTATTCGACCGGCTGATACAAGCCCGGCAAATTTCCCCGGAAAGCTATATATTATATGTAAACGACGGAAGCACCGACCAGACATGGGCTATCATCAAAGAACTGCACCAAAATACGGCCTATGCCTGCGGACTGAACCTGGCAGGAAACGTAGGACACCAGAATGCCCTGCTAGCAGGACTCAATGCAGTAAAAGAGCGTTGCGAGATAGCCATCTCCATTGATGCAGACTTGCAAGATGACATCCAGGTGATTCCGGACATGATAAACAGCTATAAAGCGGGCAATGACATCGTTTATGGCGTACGTAAAGAACGGAAGACCGACACTTTCTTCAAACGCAACACCGCTTTGGTCTTTTATCGGCTGATGAAGGCAATGGGGGTAAAATCCGTCTACAATCATGCCGACTACCGCCTGATGAGCCAGCGGGCTGTACAACACCTATGCCGCTTCCGCGAGCGCAACCTTTTTCTTCGGGGACTGGTTCCCCTCATCGGCTACCAGACGGACAGCGTGTACTACAATCGTGACAAGCGTTTTGCCGGAGAATCAAAGTATCCTTTCCGGAAGATGCTTAATTTTGCCATCGACGGTATCACTTCCTTTTCCGTCAAACCGGTCCGTATGATTTTTTGGATAGGCTGCATCTTTATTCTTGTGGCACTGTGTGTCACCGGATGGACACTTCACTCTTACACACAGCATAACGCCGTCCCCGGATGGTCATCACTGATGATTTCCGTCTGGCTGGTAGGAGGTGTGATACTTGTGTCGCTGGGGATTGTAGGCGAATACATCGGCAAAATATACATTGAGGTGAAGGACCGACCGCGCTACAATGAAGAACAACTGCTGATGCCGTCCGGCAAAACAGAATAAAAGAAGCCCATCATCATTCTACACAAAAGTTTTAAAAAGGAAAAACACTTCTCACACTATCACACTATAATAAAGGTATAGGGAACAGTGTGTGTCTTTCTTGCCGACAAGTTGGCAAGATTTTGCCACCCTATTGGCAAGACTTTGCCATAGGCATGGCAAAAGTTTGCCAAA
>OJRI01001340.1_pt1 | contig 13271 bp, 7 predicted proteins | sample 1599151 | NCBI WGS metagenome assembly OJRI01 (sample SAMN03922457, study PRJEB24848) | human gut metagenome | isolation source: stool sample | host: Homo sapiens | place: Germany | collected 2009-11
CTCCGTTTTATTACTCATCCGTTTAGCTTTTCCACGGAAGTTTGGCAATGTCCCAATATTACCCAAAACTTTCTAAATCAATCATTGATAAGATAGATCAACTTTTGGGATATCATTTTCATTTTACAGACGAGGAACTTGATTTCATAATCAATTATGACATTAAGTATCGTATGGGCGACGAGCTGAATAATTCTTATGAATAATGGAAACCCTCGGTAACACTTCGCTGCTTGACTTCAAGAAGATTGGCTATTTCGCTTCGAGCAAAATTGCCTCTTTGTCGGTGCTTCCTACGCTCGACTGGGCGGCGGAAGTTGCTCGGCACGATGGTGTTGCGATAGTCTGCGGTTTCCATTCCAAGATGGAACGCGAAGTCCTTGACTTTCTTTTGCGCGGCAAATGTGGCATAGTCTGCGTTCTCGCCCGGTCTATCTACAAGAAGATTCCCGACCAGTTCCGTGACGCATACAACGCCGGGCGAGTCCTGTTCATCGCTCCATTCAAAACATCTGCATTCAGAACATCTCGTAACCTCTGCCAACAACGCAACGAATACGTCGCCTCCATTTCCGATGAACTCGTCTTCTCTTCTCTTACTCCCGACAGCTCCTTATACCCTTTGTTGTTACAAAATATAAATGTCTGTCTGTTATAACGGAAAATTCCCGGCAATTGCAAAATTTAACAGTACAGGACTGTTAATTTTGCGAGAAAGAAATTTTTAGTTAACTTTGCGCCAAATTTTCAACACCTTATTTGTTAGGACTATAAAGAACGTTATGACAAAGCCCAAATATGACTCGCTGATGAGCAACGCCAAGGACTATACGATGATTATCATCGGCCTGATCCTTTACGCCATCGGCTTTACGTTTTTCATTCTCCCGCACGCTGTGGTTATCGGCGGCCTCGCCGGTTTAGGCACACTCGTGCTTTTTGCCACAAACGGCTTAATCCCGGTGGCCGTGACCCAGTATGCCATCAACCTGCTTTTGCTCGGCTTTGCTTTCCGGCTGGTGGGCAAGCAGTTCGTGTTGCGCACCATTTTCGGTGCCACCGTAGCGTCGCTGTGTATAGGTATCCTGGAGCAGGTGCAGAACAACCTTGGCCATCCCCTGATGTCCGACATCACAATGAGCGTGGTGCTCGGGGCGATACTCTGCGGCATCGGTGTGGGTACCGTGTTCATCCATAACGGTTCGTCGGGCGGGACCGACATCGTGGCCGCCATGGTGTCGAAAGTCAGCAACATCAGTATCGGCCGTACCATGATTTTCTGCGATATGAGCATCGTGGCATGCTCCATTTTCCTGCCGTTCCAGGGCACGTTCGTCGAGCGTATCGAGGCCCGCGTGCCCATCATCGTATACGGTCTTTGCGCCACCTATATAATTGCTTTCATGACCGACATGATAATCAACACCAACCGCCAGGCCACGCAGTTCATAATCTTCTCCAACAAATGGCAGGAGATAGCCGACCGCATCAACCGCGAGGCACACCGCGGCGTCACGGTGCTCGACGGCGTGGGTTGGTATTCCAAGAAGGAGATGAAGGTGCTTATGGTGTGGTGCCGCAAGATAGAGCAGGTCACTATTTTCCGTATTATAAAGAGCATCGACGACAATGCGTTCATCACTCAGAGCCACGCCAACGGCGTCTATGGCAAGGGATTCGACACCATGCGAGTCAAGATGAAGAAACATCCTGTCACCGACGAGGTAGTCCCACTTGACAATAGCAACGCTTCCGACACCGATGAGGTTAGCAAAGTATGAAAAAGGGTGAAAAGCCTGTCCCGCGCAAGCACCGGAAGTTGCGTATGGTACTTTGGATAACACTCTGCATCGTGGTGCTATTGGCCATTGTTGTGGCCGTATTCCTCAACCTGCCGCAGTTTGGACGTTTGCCCGACGGAGACCGTTATGTGCGTGTGCAGCGTTCCCCGAACTGGAAAAACGGCGGGTTCGTCAACCCGGAACCCACAGAGGTGATGACCGGCGACCGCTCCTTCCTTTCCGCGTTGTGGGACTTCCTTTTCGGTGAATATCCGCGTCTGCGGCCCGACAGCCCGGTGCCTTCCGAAAAGATCGACATCCGGAAAATGGCACAGGATGTGGACTGGATGCTGTGGCTCGGCCATTCATCCTATCTGCTACACGTGGACGGCCGCAACATACTGGTCGACCCGGTGTTCGGCACCGCGTCGCCCGTCGGATTCGTTAACCGTCCTTTCGAGGGAAGCGAACCCTATACCGTAGACGACCTTCCGGACATCGACCTTCTGGTGATTACCCACGACCATTGGGACCACCTCGACTACAACACGGTGCGTGCCCTCAAAAACCGCGTGCAGACCGTTGTCTGCCCGCTTGGTGTGGGGGAACATCTTGAATATTGGGGCTATAACCCCAAGAAGATAATGGAGCTCGACTGGTACGAACAGCGCGAGACGCCCGAAGGGATACGCATAGCCTGCGCGCCGACGCGCCATTTCTCCGGCCGTGGCTTGCGCCGCAACCAGACGCTCTGGGGCGCTTTCGTGCTCGAAACCTCCACCGGCCGCATCTACATAGGGGGTGACGGCGGCTACGGCAAGCACCTCAAGGAGACGGGACGCAAATACCGCGGTTTCGACCTGGCGATTCTCGAAAACGGCCAGTATGACAGGGACTGGAACCTGATACACACTATGCCGGAGCAACTGGCGCAGACAGCCCGCGACCTCCGCGCCAAGGAAGTGGTCACAGTCCATCACGGCAAGTATGCCCTGGCGCGCCATCCCTGGGACGAGCCGATGCTCAACGAGCGCCGTGCCGCCATGCAGGATTCTGTGCCGCTCATCGTGCTCGAAATAGGGCGTCCTGTGAGTATACTTACCGAGCGCCCCAAACAAGGCGGCAAGAAGTAATCCCTCGCCGCACACCCTCCCCGTGGGACGTGGGATGCCCGTTTGCGCATCTCGCGGATTTTAATTAATTTTGCACCGAAATACAGAGGAAACCATGTTCACAGCATCGAAGAAAAAACGCGAAAACATTGCGGAATACCTGCTCTACATGTGGCAGATAGAAGACCTTATACGCGCCCATAATCTGGATACGGACAAGATAAAGTCCAACATTATAGACCGTTACACCGGCCTTACAGACGAGCAGGTGAAGCAGCTTACCGAATGGTACGAGTCGCTCGTGGACATGATGCGCCGCGAAGGCGTGCAGGATAAAGGCCACATCCAGCTCAACAAGAACGTAATCAGCGACCTCGAAGACCTCAGCGCGCGCCTGCTGGCCGATCCGTCGCGATTCGCCGACTATCACCGGGCCTACTACAACGTGCTCCCCGACTTGGTGGAACTCCGCTCTAAGGCCGGCGAGAACAAGAAAAACGAGATAGAAACCGCCTTCGAGGCCCTCTACGGCATATTGCTGCTGCGCCTTTCCGGCAAAGAAATCTCGCTACAGACCGAAGCCGCCGCAACCAACGTCTCCAAGTTCCTCGCGCTCCTCGCGGCCTATTACAAGAAAGACTACAACAACGAATTATTCAAGGACGAAAACTGATTACCGTAAATGTCAGACGAACTGAACAAAGAAATATCGCGGCGACGCACCTTCGCCATCATCTCGCACCCGGACGCCGGTAAAACCACCCTCACCGAAAAACTGCTCCTCTTCGGCGGCGCCATCCATGTGGCCGGCGCCGTGAAGAGCAACAAGATAAAGAAAACCGCCACCTCCGACTGGATGGAGATAGAGAAGCAACGCGGCATCTCGGTGGCTACCTCCGTGATGGGCTTCAACTACGGCGATTACAAGATAAACATCCTCGACACGCCTGGCCACCAGGACTTCGCCGAAGACACCTTCCGTACGCTCACTGCCGTCGACTCTGTAATCATCGTCGTTGACGTGGCCAAAGGTGTGGAGACGCAGACGCGCCGCCTTATGGAAGTGTGCCGTATGCGCAAGACGCCCGTTATAATCTTCGTCAACAAGCTTGACCGCGAAGGCCGCGACCCGTTTGAAATCCTCGACGAGCTGGAGCAGGAATTGCAGATAGGTGTACGCCCGCTGACGTGGCCCATCAATATAGGCGCAAAGTTCAAGGGAGTCTACAATATATACGAGCAGGGACTTGACCTCTTCACCCCTTCGAAACAGACCGTATCGGAACGCATCGAAATCAAGGATGTCAACGACCCGCTGGTCGACGAACTCGTGGGTGAGACCGATGCCGGGAAACTGCGCGAAGACCTTGAGCTTATAGAAGGCGTGTATCCGGAGTTCGACGAGAAAGAATACCTTGACGCCAAGGTAGCCCCGGTATTCTTCGGTTCGGCGCTAAACACATTCGGCGTCAAGGAGTTGCTCAACTGCTTCGTGAAGATAGCTCCGGAACCCGAGCCTATCGACGCCGTGGAGCGCACCGTGGATCCCCACGAGGAAGGCTTTACAGGTTTCGTGTTCAAAATCCACGCTAACATGGACCCCAACCACCGCTCCTGCATCGCCTTCGTGAAGGTATGCTCCGGCAAGTTCGAGCGCAACGTCAACTACAAGCATGTGCGCCAGCAGAAGATGATGCGTTTCGCCGCTCCTACGGCCTTCATGGCGCAGAAAAAGAATATCGTGGACGAGGCATTCCCCGGCGACATCGTCGGTATCCCCGACAACGGCAATTTCAAGATAGGCGACACTCTGACCTCCGGCGAGGAGCTGCATTTCAAAGGTTTACCCTCATTCTCCCCTGAAATGTTCAAGTACATCGAGAACGCCGACCCGATGAAGTCGAAGCAGCTCGAAAAAGGCATAGCCCAGCTGATGGACGAAGGCGTCGCCCAGATGTTCACCAACTCCTTCAACGGACGCAAAATCATCGGCACCGTGGGGCAGCTCCAGTTCGAGGTGATACAATACCGTCTGCTTCACGAATACGGCGCGCAATGCCGCTGGGAGCCCATCAGTCTCTACAAAGCTTGCTGGATAGAAAGCGACGATCCGGCGGCACTCGAAGCCTTCAAACAGCGCAAACGCCAGTACATGGCCACTGACAAAGAGGGACGTGACGTCTTCCTGGCAGACAGCAACTACATCCTCCAGGTGGCCCAGACCGACTTCCCCAAGATTCGCTTCCATTTTACCAGCGAATTTTAGCGGCTCTTTGGCAGTTTGCCGGGCGCGCGGCTGTGGCATCGGGACGCACCTTAACGCGCTGTGGGTTTGTTGGTTGGTGGCTTGGATTGGAAATTCGGGCCTTGGTGGTGTGCGTTTTTGTGTCGCGGAGTTGCTATGGAGTTGTGGCGTTTTTGTGTCGCGCTGCTTTGGGGCGCAACAAAAACGCAACAGTTCGGTTTGGACGGGTGTGTCGGTTATGTTGTTTATGTGTTGCGGGTTCTTTTGTTTAATTTGTTAGGTTTTTCGTTGTGAGAGAGTAGAAGAAACAGTTGGTTTACCTGCGCAATAGGGTGCGGGCTAACGTTACGCGGGCTTTGTTCCTGGATTATAAGGGAAGACCGGCGTATCGTGGAGTATCTTAGGCTTTATCTGGTATCGGTTTACGTCGCCTGACAGGATTCTGCGCGTCGAGGGGGAGCGGGATGCCGAGGCGGCCGAGGAACAGGAGGCACGCGAAGCGGCCGAGGCGGCCGAGCGCAAGGCTTTGGCGCGTATTAACAAAGAATATGGAGAGGTTTATGACGAAGTGAAGGGGTGCGAGGCTGCTGTTGAACGACTTCACTCTAATGAACCGGAGGATATAATGGAGGCCGCTTCGGTTGTGCTTAGCTCACATAAGATTCTATGGGGGGATGACGGGGTGAGACGAGGCATGAAGAGCGAGACGGGCTATGGCGAAGGGGAACGCCGAAAGATGTTCGGGATGTTTGCGAGCCGCGAGAACGGTGGCGTAAGTTTGCGGCGGCTTGCCGAGGACCCTATGAAAGAGGTGTGCGAGGCTCATGGTATAGTCTACGACAGTCGGGAGGCTATGGATGCGCTTCTTGATGTGCTCCAGGCAGCGGCGGTGCCGTCGGATATACGTAAGTATATAGAGAAGAGGCGTATGGCGCAGGCTCTTGAATTAAAGCGGCAGGAGGATGCCTATCTGCGCGAACAGTACGAGGAGTGGTGCCGTGAAATGTATCACATGAGCGCCGATGAATATGAGGCGTACGAAGAATATATGTCCGAGGAGCTTAAAAATCTGGACGAAAATTTTGATGAGAAGGAATATTTTGATAATATAGCGGACGAAATATCAAATATAGAGAAAAATGGATATAGAGAGATTCAAAAGGATGACGCCGAAAGAGAAGGCGGCGGCAATGGCGGAAGCGGTGAAGTTCTGTCTGCGGAAAGGGCTGTTCAAGGAGGAGGAGATGCGACGGATGCAGGGCAACCGGGATTATCAGAAAGAGATGGGATTCAGGGCGATGGTGCGGAAAGACCTGTACTTGAAAGCACACCCGGACGAAGCGAGGTAATACCGGGATTTGACGGCGGCGTAGCCGCGGCGGAAGGTGCCGGAGGGCAAGGATTACGCCCCGGAGGCGCGGGAGCTGAACAAGCTGCTGCTGCGGCGGGCGATGGAGCAGGCGCAGTCAGCACTGAATTAGACGAAAACGGGCATCCGTTCATTTTGTCAAAAGACGGCACTACTACGTTCGGGGAAATTCGTGAAGGAAGCGGCTTGCAAAGTGCACCTATTAAACTTAGCAGGGGATTCCAGGGCGAAGATGGCAAAGGGTACGGGCTGTTGCACATAGAGGCCGGCCATGGGGAACAAATTCGCAAGGCGGGTTTTTCGTCAGTCGAGGAATTTGTTTCCTTTGTAGCACAGAATTATGACGAGAACAATATCCGTATCGGCAAGCGTAGGAATAATGGTAGTGTCACTTATATAATCCAGGTTTCGGACAGGCTTGACAATACCCTGTTTATTGAACTGTCTCACGACGGTTCCTATTGGAATGTAAACAGCGGCGGCATTTTCAGGAAAGGTTATGCCGATAAAAAGGAAACGGTCGCCAAGACCGAGCCTCGACAACCGGACAATGCCGTTTCCGGCGGCTCTTCGCTTCCAAAAGATGAGAATGCCGGCATTTCATCAATTGGACCCAACGGTGAGCCTACCGTTTCCGGGGGCAAAGGTAATGCTTTGCCGGGAGATATGCAAGCGGATGGCGCGGAAAGTTCCGAACCGTACACGATTACGGCTACTACCTACACCAACAAGAGGGGTAAGACGAGCGACGTGTATTTTGTGAAGTTCGGGCGCGAGCTGACCGCCGGGGAGAAGGACGCGGCTTATGACTATATCGATGAGCCGCTCGAGGATGGCAAGAAGACGAAGCGGGGATGGTATGACCGGAAGCAGGGCGGCTATATGATGCGCAGCGAGGAGTCGGCGCGTGGCCTGGGCGAGCTTATCGGGGGCGGCGAGGCCGACTCCGAGGGGGCTGTTGTGGCGGGTGTCGCTGATGTCGCGGAGGTGAATGCGGCGCATCAGGCGGTCCGCGATATGCTTGTCGCGAAGGAGGCGAAGTATGCCGAGATGGACAAGACTGTCGAAGCGGCGGCGGATGTTTCGTTGTCGGGCGAGGATGAAGAGAGCGGCGATGGCAGTACAAGGTACCGTGATGGCGGAGAGATGAGTGACGGCGAGCGTCTGCGTGCTATCCGTGCGCTTGACCCTATTGTGGTTGAGCATAACGATTTAAGCAAAGATGAACTTCGTGAGGTGTATGGCAGTCTTCCCGGGGTAGAAAAGGACGGACGCCTCGTTGAGTTCTACCGTTCTGCGTTCAAGAAGATTTATAAAGAAGGCGGTCTGTTCGGGCAGATTGTTCCTGTTCTTGACGATGTTCTCGACAATTCGGTACTTGCATACTCGGAAGCAGACAAGTTAGGAGGAATGGTAAGGCCTGATGGCACTATCCATAAGGAGCATCCTAATGTAGATTCCTTCGACAATTACGTTGGCAAAGTCAATATCGGGGGCAAGTAATATTACGTGCGAACTACTGTTAAACGTGAAATAGGCCAGGCTGGTACTCACTCGTTCTTTGTTTCAGATGTGAGCCTGTACGAAAAAGACGCTCCACGGCTAACACTACCGAATTTCCCTTCGGGCGAAAGCTATATGGAGCGTTCTATAAATCCCACTGAGAGTCGAACCATTCCGATTACATCACGGGGGACTACCGACTTCAATGGGGTTTTGGATGCAAAGTTACGACAATTTTTTGAACGAGCAAACTCAGAGGCGAAAATTCTCGATATGCGCGACCGTGCGGAGGATTTGTCGGAGCGTCTTGGCACTCCGGTGCGGTTAGTTGAGACTCGGGAGGAGGCGGCGAAGCTTCCTACGCGCAGGGAGCGTCGTGCCAAGGGGTTCTATAATACCGAGACCGGGGAGGTTGTGGTAGTGCTTCCGAATCATGCGAATGTGGCGGACGTTGAGAATACGGTGCTTCATGAGGTTGTGGGGCATGAGGGGCTGCGTGTGCTTTTCCCGAGCGAGGAGAAGCTGAACAACGCCCTTGACGAGCTTTATGGTGCGAGCGAGGATAGGATACGCGAGGATATAGACGCGCGGACGCAGCGGATGGTGGACGCGGAGGCTGAGCGTCTGTTCCGCGAGAAGCAGGATGGCCACGAGACGGTGGAGGATGCGAACGCGAACTTCTACGGTGACAAGGCTGAGGCTTACGCGGAGGCCAACGCGAAGCGCGGGGAGTACCGCCGCGAGGCCACGGAGGAGTATGGCGCGGACCTTGCCGGGAAGATAGGCGAAGAGGGTTTCGAGCGGATGAGCCGCGAGGAGCTGACGTTCTGGGGCAAGTTGAAGGCTAAACTCCAGCGTGCGCTGGAGAATCTGCTTCGCGGGTTGAAGATACCGAAGATGCGGAAGTGGCGCGACCGGGAGTGGGCGTATGTGCTTCACAAGGCTTATAAGGCGAAGAAGAACGGCGGTAAGCCGGACGTATTCGAGGCGGCCGAGGATGCGGCTATGCGTGCGCGTGCCGGCATTGATGCCCCGGAGCGGGAAATAAGGGAGCGGCAGAAGCAAGATGAAATCAATGAGCGTTTCAACAAGGAATTGGAACAACAGATTTCCGGCAATCTTCCGGATGGACATATTTACCGGTTAGGCAAACCGGGTAATATATTGCGTTCGACCGGCGTGCCGAATTTACCTATCCAAATGTCGGCAAAAAGGTTAATGGAGAAAGCTACGAAGTATGGACATGATTTCGATTTGGCGGAAGTTCATAATCTTGTAAATGAACTGCAAACTCCAATGGCTGTGTTTTCATACGGAGATAAGGATAAGATGCAGAATATTATCATAGGAATCGAAAGCAATGGAAACCATTTTATCGTCGGGCTTTCTTTAAATCCGGTAATAAAAGGCAAGAAGTTGGAGATAAACAGCATTAGGAATGTATTTCCGAAGCAGAACGCCGAGTGGCTAAACTGGATTTCACAGGGCAAACTGTTGTTTGTAGATAAAGAAAAGGTTCAAGCGTTGATAACCAAACAGCGAACGATTCTCGCTGACGTTGACTATCTTGACTTGAACCACGTTGCAAAGTTAGTGGAAAATTTCGAGAATCCCAAATTTGAGGATGAAGAAAGTGAAGGAGCTGTGCGTTTTCGCGACGGGGACATGGGCCTTGACGAGTATGTGACGAAGATAAAGGTTGAGGCGGCTAAGGCGAGCGGGGACAACCTGGCGGCCCGGCATGAGGCCATGAAGGCTATTGGCGGTAACTTGAACAAGTTGCGGCAGGCTATGGCGCGCCAGCGGGAGTATGACGTCACGACGGTAAGGAGCGTGACGGACCTTGCGCGCGTGTTCATGGACGAGGGGCTTCTTGACGACCTGAGCAAGATGGAGATGAAGCGCATACTCGGTTCGGTGAACCGTGTGGTGGGACGTCAGGACACGGCGAAGGAGGTTCAGAAGGTTCTTGACATCATGGTGGACAACCAGTTACGTCTGAGTGCCAAGGCGTTCGGTTCTCTTTTGAAAGTTAAAGGGAGCAAAGTTAACGCGGCGGGCGTGGAGGTCCAGGGGGAACTTGACGTGCGCGGGCAGCAGATGGTGCAGGTGTTGAAGAAGGGCATCAGGATGCAGCCGGACGAGGTTCAGGCGCAGATAGACGACGCCCTGGACCGGATGGGGAGCGACGATGCGGCGGTGGCCGACGCGGCCGGCATAGAGCTTGACGGTCTGCTGACGGCGAAGTGGTATATCCAGGAAATCAAGGGGAGCAAGACCGAGGAGCAGGCTCTTCGCGACAGCATCAAGGAAGCCAAGGAGGAGAAAGACAGAGGGAACATGACAGAGGCGGCGTACCGCCAGTATGTAGCGGCTACGGAGGATGCGATACGTCAGAACAAGATAGAACGTGCGGAGCAGTACGCCGAGATAGTGGAGCGCCTGGGGATGAAGCTTGGCGACAGCACTGAGCGCGCGAAAGCGTGGCGCGCGGCGGAGAAGGCGCGTGTGGACGAGATACACCATAACGCGAACAGCGATATGGAGGGACGCGTGACCGACGAGCATCACAAGCCTACGCGGACGCAGAAGGCGCTGAACAGCGACGCGGCGCGGTTCCTGCTGGCACCGTTGGCGACGTTCGACCAGATGCTGAGGATGCTGGGGCGCAAGAACATTCGCGGCGAGGGTTATCTTTGGAACCGCTTCATGCGTGGCTGGGAGAATGCTACCGAGAAGGAGTACTTAGGTTACCGCCAGGCGTTGGAGGAGCTGGACGCCAAGGTCCGGGAGATATGGGGGAAGAAGGGGATGAAATGGAGTTCGCTTTTCCGCCTGGACCGCAAGTTGCCGACGATGAAGGTTAAGTTCATGGACGGCGGGGAGATGAAGGAGCATGTGCTGACGCAGGGGAACCTGCTGTATATCTACATGGTGGACAAGATGAGCGACGGTCGGATGAAGTTGCGCAAGATGGGCATCACGGAAGACGACATCGAGGCTATCAAGAAGACGCTCGACCCGAAGTTCATGGAGCTTGGCGACTGGCTGCAGGAGGAGTATCTTGTGGACAAGCGGAACAAGTACAACGAGGTTCACCGGCGAATGTTCGGCGCATCGATGGCGGCGATAGAGAATTATTTCCCGCTGAAGATATTGAAGAACGCGCGGACGGAGGAAGTAGACGTGGCTACGGATACGGGGGACGCCACGGCGACGCCCGCCACCACGACGGGAAGCATCATCAAGCGTCGGCGCAACAACCTGGCACTGGATATAACGGGAGCGAATGCATTGACGGTGATATTGGACCATTTGCAGGAGATGGAGAAGTGGTCGGCGTTTGCGGAGTTCAACCGCGATTTGAACACGTTGTTGTCGTACAAGCGGTTCCGCAACCAGGTGATGAATATGACGAGCGCCTACGGAGCGGGAGCGCAGCTGTGGGAGACGTTCAAGGATGTGTGCAAGATGGCGGCGGGGTCGTACCGTCCGCCGGTGTCGAAGCTGAACAAGACAGCGGTTAACTTTGCGAAGGGAGTAACGGCGGCGAAGGTAAGTTTCAGGATATACACTGCGTTAAAGCAGCTGTTGTCGCTCCCGGCATATCTTTCGGATACGAATCCGGTGTACCTGGCGGCGAATGTCGCCAATCCCGTAGGAGCGTGGAGATGGTGCATGAAGAATCTGCCTTTGTTCCACAAGCGGTGGTTCAGCCGGATGGCGGGCGACCCGCGGTTGCTGAAGACTGAGATGGACTGGAAGATGTGGCGCAGCCGCGCGGTGCAGATAGCTTCGCGGCTGGGTATGTCGCCCAATGCTTTCGTTGATGCCCTGACCGTGGCGATAGGCGCCCACGCGATGTATCAGACGAAGCTGGCGAAGTATAAGCGTTACGGTTATACTCCGGAGGAGGCCGAGCGCAGGGCGCGGCACGATGCGACGATACTGTTTAACCAGACGCAGCAGTCGAGCGAGAGTGCGTTCCTGTCTACGATGCAGGTGGACAAGGATTGGATAAGCACGTTGTTCACGGTGTTCCGCAACTCGGCGATGAGTTACACGCGGCAGGAGTTCGACGCCTTGAGGAATATGGGGCACAAATTTACACGGGGCTACAAGAGGCGGACCCTGGAGTTCATGACCAAGCAGATGGAGCGCGAGGGCATAGAGGCGGAACAGGCGGCGAAGAATGCGAAGAGGGAGTACCGTAACAGCTGGATGCGCGATTTGGCGAGGCTGGCGCGCTGAATGGCTTCGAGCCCCTTTTTGCGGAAGATGTCCCAGTCCCCCTGCCAGTAGCGCAGGATGTCGTTGCCGGCCTGGCGCGTTACCCAGCGTTTCTCGAACGAGGGTAGGTTTTCCATGCACCACTGCCAGGATGCGCGTGGCGTGGCGGTGGAGTGGATGGCGTTCCAGAGGTTCACGTCGCTGCCGAAGGCGGGCAGCGACGTGAACTGTTTGAGCGCCGTGAAGACGCGGTATGTGATACGCGAGGCGGTTCCGAGTTTACAGAGGTTTACGACGGTGCGGTCTACCTCGCTCTTGATGGGCATTTCCGCTCCCCCTACGAGCTGTGCCACTTCGCCGAACCGTTTCCACAGTTTTTCGCCGGCACCGTAGACGGAGGTCGTGTTCTTGACCTGGTTCTTGAAGCGGCGGTACGAGAGGAGCGTGCCGAGGTCGCGGCGGAACTCCGAGAATGCCGCCCAATCTTCCATTTCCTCGAGGTGCTCGAGGGTGATGGCCACGGGGTCGGAGTCCAGGACGTTGAGCGCTCGGGTGTTGAAGACGCGTTTGCGGATTGCGCCGGTGAGTATTTTCGGCGTGTCCCCTTCGCCGTCGCTGAGCATCTCGCCGATTTCCACGTTCTTTTGGATTTCCCCTTCGGTGATTTTCAGCGGGAAGTAGTTTTCCACATAGTCCATCGGGGCGCCGAACATACGCATGTGTACTTCGTTATACCCGTCGCGCGTGGAGGGGAGGAATTCGTCCTGTATCCAGTCGGCGAGTCGGCGGAGGCGCGGGTCGAGGACTTCTTCCACGAGGTCCATGTCTTCTTCGGTGATGTTCATGTGGCGCAGTTTGACGGCGCCGTCGGTCATTTTGTTGGCCATGTAGATGTACATCAGGTTCCCTTGCGAGACTTTCCGTTCCACTTCCACTCCGGCGCTGTTGTAGGTGAGGGAGCACCCTTCGGCGCGGGTGAGCTTGTAGAGGTCGGCCCAGTGCGCTTTGTCCTTGCCCAGGATTTCGGCGGC
>OJRI01001346.1_pt1 | contig 13228 bp, 6 predicted proteins | sample 1599151 | NCBI WGS metagenome assembly OJRI01 (sample SAMN03922457, study PRJEB24848) | human gut metagenome | isolation source: stool sample | host: Homo sapiens | place: Germany | collected 2009-11
CATAAATGCCCCCTGCTTTCAGCAGGAGGCATCAACGTCATTGTTATAATAATCCGTATGCTCATTAATTGCTTTTGAAAAGGTATAAACAAGGTGTACCCTTTCTCATTTCCAAAGTACGTTTCGTTTGCAAAAAATGCTTATAGATACATTTGCCGTAACGATCCCTTGCGCAAAATATCCGTCGGTTGCCTTTAAAGCAGTTCCGACACTTTTATATTTTACACCTTCTCACTTCTGAATCTGCCCACAACCTTTGCGTTCTTGTCAATATTGACTTCAAATCTCAGTGTGCAGGGCGAATAATGTTCGTTTTCTCCCTCGGCGATAACTTCGTAGAAGAAAGCCAGCGCACCGCCGTCCTCCATACGTCTTACCGCACACTTGCAGAAGCCTTCGGAAATTGCCTGCTTTACATAAGGTATCTCACGGTCGTATGTACAGAAATTGTCATCGGTAACCGGAATATTAACATCTCCGTCAGAACAGCTGTTTTCTCTCAGCATCGTTTCAAGCGGCGAAACCTTCTTACGGCTGAACTCCGCAAACGGCGCTTTCTTTGCAATTTCACCCTTTCTTGCCGGCTTGCCGTTTATTCTCCAGCACGGACGTGTAACTACTACCGTTTCGCCTATATGGAAGTCATTGTTCAGATGCTCGCTCTGTGCCGAATAGAAATCGAGCGTATCCTTATCGATAACCACTTCCTTTGCCTTGTCACGGACTATGCCGACAAGCTCAAGCATTGCCAGAAGCTCTCCTGCCTTTTCCATGCACTTTTCATCGGTCCATATCTCATAATTGCGGAAATTATTTCTCCAGTAAGTCTTTATAGGCAGATCGCCTATCAGCGACTGTATCCTCATTTCCCAGTCGAACAGTATGCCGCTTTTACTGCGTATCTTATTTTCCTTTATGGCGTTCAGCGGTTCAAGCAGCTGTGCAAACGACGCGATATTATCCGCAATGTCCTGAGCTATGTACTTCTTTGCGTCTGAAGTTTTTTTCTTTTCGTTTTCCTCTTCTATCTTTTCGTCGTTATACTTGTCAAAATCGTCCTGACCTGCGTCTGCCGTATCAAACATCGAGAACACTTCCGACGGATCGGTGAATGTTTTCTTTTCAACAGGCTCATCATCTGCAAGCAGATCGCCGAACAGATCCTCAACCTCGGCGACATTGTCATCGTGCTTTTCTTCGGCAGTCTGTACAGGCGCATATGCCTCATCGGGAAGGTCAAAAAAATCCATAGTTCTCGTCTTTTCCGTCTGCGCCTCAGGTACTGTCTGAATTACAGGCTGTTCTTCGGCTGTGCTGTTCTCTTCCGCCGGAATATCTCCCGTCTGCTCAAGGTCGTCATCATATTCCGCATCAGCATTGATCATACTCCTTGCGGCTTCCGGCTCACCTATAAGGTCGCTGAATTCTTTTACGGCATCGTCAACCGATTCGGCTGTACGGACAGATGCCATATCATCGCTTAAATCGTCATCGATATTTTCAAAAAGCATATCTTCCGCTTGGCTTTCGGCAATTTCGACAGCTACAGGTTCTGCAATCTCCTCAAATGCCTTAACTGCTTCTTCAACAGGCTCGCTTTCAGGAATATTCTCAGCCATTGCCTGTGCAAATTCTTCTTCAAGCGTGCTTGCCGATTCTTCCGTTTCTTCGGCTATTTCAGGCTGTTCTTCCGCCTGTTCGGACATTTCTTCAAATGCCTTGACTGCTTCTTCAACAGGCTCGCTTACCGGAACATTCTCAGCCATTGCCTGTGCAAATTCTTCTTCAAGCGTGCTTGCCGATTCTGCCGTTTCTCCGGCTATTTCAGGCTGTTCTTCTGTCTGTTCCGTTATCTCTTCAAGCTCTTTTGCCGCTTCTTCAACCGGCTCGCTTGCCGAAAGATCAAAAATGCTCTCGTCAACCGACATTCTTTCAACGCTTACATTGCTCACATCATCTGTAACAGGTTGTATATCGGCAAGCTCACGGACTGCATTTGCAATCGGGTCAGGCGTCATTATTCCCTTTTCAAGCTTCATCTGCTCAGCTTTGCTTTCCTGCTCTTCCTGCATAGTCATAACAGCGGATATAGCAGCAGCTTCATATTCATCATCGGTTGCAACATCCGTTTTTGTTTCATCGACAGCTTCTGTCGGAGCGACAGATTCTGCAGCAGCTGTCTGATTTGCCGTTATAGTATCAACTATATTATTATCGGCATTATCAACAGTTTTGCTTTCTTCATCAAACGGCTTTTCCAATCGGTTGAAATGGTCAAACACACGGTCAAAGCTGACCCCTGTATTGCCGTCCTCTTCCGACTGAACAAATGTGAAATTCACAGGAGCAATTTCCTGTTCATTTTCAGTGTTATCAGCAGGTTCGCTTTCTGTGTCGTTATTCCTGTCCGCAAGCTGTTCATACTGCCGTGTAGCCTTGTCGATCCTGCTTTTCAGTATATTCGTCTGCTCACCCTCGCTTACAGGTTTTCTTATTACCTCTTTGTACTGTACCTTGCCGCCGCTTTTCCATGCAGTAACACTCTTCTGCTTTTTAAGCGGAGTCTGTGTTTCGTCAAGCCTTCTTTTGGCATAGACTGCCGCACCTACTGCCGCCGCTGTGCCTATTGCCGCCGCAATCGCTTTTCCAAGTTTCATATATTACCAACCTCCCGGCTATTGCCGAAATTATTATTCAACACTCTTGAGTGCCTCAACCATATTGACCTTCATAAGCCGTCTGTGCATAAACAGCATTACTATCACGGCAAAGCATATCGTTATAAGACCCGAAAATACAAAGCTCATCGGATGCACCGTTCTGCCGAACATAACCATATCAATTTCAGCCGTCTTTACAACAAAGTCAACAAGGAATCTTCCGAATACCATACCCGTCAATGTTCCTATAAGGGTAAGTATCACCGTTTCCCTGAACACATACATTGACACTTCCTTATCATAGAAGCCAAGCACCTTTAGCGATGCGATCTCTCTTATACGCTCGTTTATATTGATGTTCGTAAGATTATAAAGCACTATAAACGCAAGCGCACCTGCACTCACTATAAGAACCACTATTACAAAAAGCAGTGAATTGAGCATAGAACTGAATGTTCCCGCAACGCTTGTCTTGAAGCTCACTCCCATAACTCCGTCTATCTTCATAAGCTCCTGCGCAAGCTCGTCCCTGTCGCCTTCGGTCATATCGTCGCCGTCCTCAGAGTTGAAGAAGAAGCAGTTATACGGCAGTCCTTCCTCTCCGCTAAGCTCCTTGTACAGCTTTTCCGTGATATACACATAGTGATGCGCATAGTTCTCGCATATCTCCGTTACCGTTGCCGTAACTCTTTTCGTGTCGGCAAGTGCAAGTGTTATTGTATCGCCCTTTTGCACACCGCCGAGAAGTGTCGCAAGCTTCTCATTTATTATAACTCCGTCGTCGGTCACCTTGTACTGCTCGCCCGTCCGTCTGTCCTTTACCGTTACAAACTGTGCGATGGTTTCGTTGTCCGCTCCGCCGAAAATGTATGCCTCGGTATTTTTCTTACCGTTATAAACCGTTATCTGCTTCTGATATATTCTGTTGCCCTCACAGTCATAACGCTCAAGCATCTTTTCTATCTTTGCCGTTTGTTCGTCGGTCACTGTATTGTCATAAGCGGTAATACCGGTATAATTGCTTATCTCGCCGAACTGCTTTTGCAGAATATCGTTTACGCTGTCATACACACCGAATCCCGTCAGTACAAGCGCTGTACAGCCTGCAATGCCCACTATCGTCATAAGCATTCTTCTCTTGTAACGGAATATATTACGCATCGTTACCTTATAGCTGAACGAAAGCCTGTTCCATATAAAGCCTATACGTTCAAGCAGTATCTTCTTACCGCTCTTGGGCGTTTTCGGCCGCATAAGCGCCGCAGGGCAATCGTGAAGTATGCCGCCGCACGAGAAATAGACCGTGACCGCAGTAAGCAGTACAGCCACCCCTGTGGTACACATCATAAGTATATAATCATACGGCAGAAGAATATCGGGGATAACGTACATCATTCCGTATGCGGTGATAATGATTGCCGGAAATATCTTCATTCCCACAAGCATACCCGATACAGCGCCCGCCGTTGCCGCTGTCAGTGCATAAAGCAGATATTTGAATATAATAGCGCCGTTTTTATAGCCAAGCGCCTTGAGCGTTCCTATCTGAGTACGCTCTTCCTCTACCATTCGTGTCATTGTGGTAAGACATACAAGCGCCGCCACCATTACAAAGAACAGCGGGAACACCATAGCGATATTGCCTATTCTTTCGGAGTTCTGTCCGTACTCGCTGTATCCCGGATTATCATCACGGGTAAACAGATACCACTCCGGTCTGCTCGTCTTTTCGAGCTTTTCCCTGCCGTCGTCTATCTTCTTCTGAGCATCGGCAAACTGCTTGTCCGCATCGGTTTTCGCCGTTTCAAGAGCCGTCTTGCCCTCGTTATACTCCTTCAGACCCTTTTCGTAATCGGCATAGTTCTTGTCGTATTCAGCTTTACCGCTGTCATACTTTGCCTTGCCTGAAACATACTGTGCATATCCTGCGTCATACTGTGCCTTACCTGCGTCATACTGCGCCTTTGCACTTTCGTACTGTGCCAGTCCGCTTGTATACTGAGAATAGCCGTCATCATACTGTTTCTTGCCGTCCTCATACTTTGCATATCCTATCTCATATTGCAGTTTTCCGTCATTATATTGCTTAAGCCCATCATTATACTGCTCAAGTCCGCTTTCATACTGTTTCTTCTGCTTGTCAAGCTCCGCCTGCGAGCTGTCGAGCAGCTTAACTCCGGAATCATAAGCCTCTTTGGTGATGTTTCCGTTCTTGTATGAACTCTCAAGTGTATCACGGCTTGTATTGATCAATGTCTGCTGACTTAATATCTTTGAATTTGCATCGTCAAGCTGAGCCTTGCTCGACTTTAGCTGTGAGTCCGCATTCTCAAGCTGTATTTTAGCCGTAACAAGCTGTATATAGCTGTCGTCAAGCGTTTTCTTGCCGCTTTCAAGCTGAGCCTTTGTTTCGTCCAGCTTTTTCTTGGTATCGTCAAGCGCCGTCTTGGTTGCCGTCAGAGTAGCTCCGTTTGTATCAAGCTCTTTTTTAGCCTCGTCAAGCTGTTTTTTCGATTCATCAAGCGTTTTCTTGCCGCTTTCAAGCTGAGGCTTTGCTTCATCAAGCTGTTTTTTTGCGTCAGACAGCTTCTTTTCGTTTTTCTCTATTTCTGCGTATGCTTCGCTCTTCTTTTTATCAAGCTCTTTCTGCCCGTCGTCAAGCTCTTTCTTTGCGTCACCTGCTATTTCGTCAAAACGTTCCTCTTCTCTTACGTCCGCTATTTTCTGTATCTTCTTTTCAAGAGCGTCACGGGCGTCCTCATATTTATCACTGTAGCAGTTGTATTGCTTTAGTTCATCCGAGTTTATCATGACCTGAGTATATACCTCTGTCTTAAAACAGCTTTCCGGTATATAACAGATCATATAGACTGAACCGCTTCCTATGGTCGTGTTTCCACGCTCGACGTCGGATATATACATAGGCGATGCAAATTTTCCCACTATAGTAAATTCCTTGACCGACAAAGTTCCGTCTATATCCGTATCTTCATCGCCGCACAGTGCCAGCTTGTCCCCGACTTTATAATGAGCAAGCAATTTACCGCTGTCGATAACGCACTCGTTTTCTTCTTTGGGAAGTCTGCCGTCAACTATCTGTAAAGAGCTGTACGGATTGTTTTCGCCGGTTTTGTCAAGAGAATATACCCTTGCGACTTTCTTTTCGCCCGAATCCGTGTTGACGTATGCGTCCGTGAAATATCCGGGATAAATATCAATATCCGGAAGCCCTTTTTTCAAAGCGTCTATATCGTTATCGTCAAATCCGTATGTAGATACCAGCCTGATATCCGACAGTGATGTTCTGTCGTAATAATGATCCGACGAAATCTTCATAGCAGGAGCGCTCTGCAGAAGCCCCGCAAAAAATCCCGTGCCGATAGCGATTATACCGAATATAGACAGAAAACGGCTTTTGGTTTTCTTCATCTCGGCAAACGCATTTTTCAGCATTGCATTTTTCATATCCGTTCCCTTTCCCCCCTTACCACTCTATTTCTTCAACGGGTGTCGGATGCTCGTTTACAACTATTTCGCTCACCTTACTGCTTTTCATGTGTATAACTCTGTCAGCCATAGGGCATATCGCCGTGTTATGCGTTACAAGTATGACAGTCATATTTTCACTGCGGCAGGTGTCCTGAAGTAATTTCAGTATCATCTTGCCGGTGTTGTAATCAAGCGCACCCGTAGGCTCGTCGCACAGCAACAGCTTGGGCTTTTTCGCAAGCGCTCTCGCTATAGCCACTCTCTGCTGTTCACCGCCCGAAAGCTGAGCCGGGAAGTTGTTTATTCTGTCGGTAAGTCCGACCTTTTCAAGTATCTCTACAGCAGGGATATAGTCCTTTACCGTCTGAGTAGACAGCTCTATATTCTCCTTTGCCGTAAGGTTCGGGATGAGATTATAGAACTGGAATATAAAGCCTATATCGTATCTTCTATAGTCGATAAGTTCTTTTCTGCTGTAACCGCTTATCTTACTTCCGTCTACATAAAAACTGCCCGATGTAGCGGTATCCATACCGCCCAGTATATTAAGCACCGTAGTCTTTCCCGAACCGCTCGGTCCTACGATTATTGCAAATTCGCCCTTTTCAATGTCAAAGCTTACCTTATCGTTTGCGTTGATTATTATATCGCCCATACGGTACTGCTTTGTGATATCGCTCAGCGTAACAAAACTCATTGTAGTTCCTTTCTGTCCATACAGCATTTTCTTCTGTTCCGAAATTTTTTTAATCATTTTTATTATAGCATTTATTATAGTGTAATTCAACATTTTTAACAGGATTTTAATTTTTCCGCCTGCCGCGCGAACAAAGAAAAATATCGAAATGTAAAAATAATTATCAATTTACTTGACAAACGTCTTAACGTGTGCTACAATATCAATCGGAAAAATCCCTTATCAAGAGCGGTTTACATTTTCTGCATTAAAATGCAGATCGGGAGTCAGGCTCCGTAAACCCAGCAACCGTTTCGCTTTAGCTTTCTTTGCGAAAAATGGTGCTAATTCCTACGGCACGGCAAGGGCTGTGACCGAAAGATGAGGAGCAGGCAGTCAGCAAGCTCCGAAAGGGGCTTTTTTTAATGCAGTTTTACGCAGGTATATGCGTATTGGATACGGTTTAAAACCGCTATATGAAAGGAAAAATCAATGGCAAAATACTTATTCACTTCCGAAAGCGTAACAGAGGGTCACCCCGACAAGATCTGCGACAGGATCTCAGACGGTGTGCTTGATGCGATATTAGCGCAGGATAAGAACGCCCGTGTAGCCTGCGAGACCTGTGCCACAACAGGTATGGTTCTGATTATGGGCGAGATTACAACAACGGCAAACGTTGACATTCCTGCAATAGCAAGAGATGTCATAAAGGAAACAGGCTACGATAACAGCGACTACGGCTTTGACTACAAGACCTGCGCTATACTCACGACCCTTGACAAGCAGAGCCCCGATATAGCTATGGGCGTTGACAACGCTCTTGAGGGCAGAGATAAGAACGAATTTGACACAGGCGCAGGCGATCAGGGTATGATGTTCGGCTATGCGTGTGATGAAACCGAGGAGCTTATGCCCCTTACGATTTCACTTGCTCACGCACTTTCAAAGAAGCTCACGGCGGTAAGAAAGTCAGGCGAGATACCCTATCTTCTCCCCGACGGAAAGACACAGGTAACGGTCGAATATAACGAGGACGGCACTCCCTCAAGAATTGACACTGTAGTCGTTTCCTCACAGCACAAGGCTGACGTTACGCAGGAACAGCTCAGAGCCGATATTATCGAAAAGGTCATAAAGACTACCGTTCCCGCTTCTCTGCTTGACGAGAACACAAAGATGCTGATAAATCCCACTGGACGCTTTGTAGTAGGCGGTCCTCAGGGCGACAGCGGTCTTACGGGCAGAAAGATAATAGTAGATACATACGGCGGTGTCGGCAGACACGGCGGCGGCGCATTCTCGGGAAAAGATCCCACAAAGGTTGACCGTTCAGCCGCTTATGCCGCAAGACACGTTGCTAAGAACATTGTAGCCGCAGGCATAGCAAAGCGTTGCGAGGTCGAGCTTGCGTATGCTATCGGCGTTGCACAGCCCGTATCTGTCTTTGTTGATACATTCGGCACAGGCATAAAGCCCGACAGCGAAATTTCAGCCGCTGTAAGCAAGGTGTTCGACCTTCGCCCCAGTGCGATAATCAGCTCACTGAATTTAAGAAATACAAAGTACGGACCTCTTGCCGCTTACGGTCACATGGGACGCACAGACCTTGACGTTGCATGGGAAAAGACGGACAAGGTTGCAGAGCTTAAATCAGCGCTTGATATAAAGTAATCAGCATATAACAATAAAGCCGTTACGGAACACCGCAACGGCTTTATTTTTTGCAAAAGTCCAACATATTTTACCGCCGGTAGCGGAGGTTGAGCCAAGATTAATCCGTCAGAACGGCGAATCTGAGGCGGCACATTGCTACAGCGGAAATTGAATCGACACATCGCCGCAAAAAAGGCGGTCACCGCACCACACCGTGACCGCCACATATTAACTTATCACTCTCTATAACTCCGCCGTTTTGCTACCGTCTGTCAATCTCGAACATTTCCAAAGGCGGAATTTGAAGCGGCTCACAGCCGCTATTCGCTGAAATCCGTAACTATGTACTTCGGCGCACCGGGAGTGGAATACACCCACCGATCAATATGCCCCTCCGTAATGAAATACGGCGCTTCAAGCGGAACACAGCCGTCATCGCAGCAGTTTACTATTATCAGCTTGATTTTCATTTTTTCGGGTATAATTGCCTTGATATACACGCAGGCGCAATCTCCCACCTTTATTCCGCTTTTAAGCTCCGCCAGCCCTGCGAGATTCGGCGCAAGCTCTATAAAAATCCCGTAGTCCTCTATCGACCTTACAATGCCCGGAACGGTTTCACCTACCGCAAAGCGCTCGGCATTCTGTTGCCACGTTCCGAGAAGCTCCTTGTGAGTAAGGCAGATATGTCCCTCATCTCTGCCCTTGACCACCGCAAAAATATCGTAGCCTACCGAAAATCTGTCCGCAGGATGAACTATCCTCGACACTGAAATAGCGTCAATCGGTATCATTGACGCAATGCCGCAGCCTATATCCACAAAGCAGCCAAACTGTTCAAGATGCGTTACCCTCGCTCCTATAATATCACCGGGAGTAAGCTTTGATACATATTCCTTGTCCGCCTCCTCCTGCGCCGCTTTTCTTGACAGGATCGCCACAGGCTCACTGCCGGTTTCGTCTATCTTCGTTATCTTGAAGCAGACAGGCTTTCCCACTCTTGATATAAGCGCTATATCCCGTGTTGCACCGCTTTCTATGCCTATTGCACCCTCACTGCGGGGGATTATTCCCTTCATACAGCCAAGGTCGACGTGCATATTATGCTCGGCGTCGCATACGGTACACGGCGCTTCAAGTATCGCCCCCGACACCGCCGACTGCATAAGCGTTTTTGCCGATTGCAGCGCTATCGTGTTCTCTCTGTCCGCAAGCCTTCTTCCCTCAGGTAAAAATTCCGTCATTTGAAATACCGATCCTTCCTCGTTTTGTTTTCTTTTTACCAGTTTATGAAAGATACATCCGGAATATGTTAATGCGATTCTGCAATTCAATTTCTACAGATTTTCTGATTAAATTCCAATAATTATCGTTGATTTTAACAAGTTTTTCTGATACAATAGAATCTATACAGGCGCAGTGCGCCGCTAAACCTTAATCTGAACGGAGAAACCATGTTTATTCAAAGCGGAACATTAAAACGCGTGGGGCTGCTCGCCGCAGTAGTTGCTGTCGGCACAGCCGCCGCAATAACCTATAATACATTTCTGTCATCAGACAGCGGGCTTCCTGAGGTGCTCACTCCCCTTCAGCCCATAGCAAAGGACGATGAAGGCGAGGTAAAGCAGAAAACGGATATTGCCTTTTCCCCCGAAGAAAGCTTTTTCAGCGAGGATATAACCGTTGAGCTTACGGCAAAGGACAAGAATGCCAGGATCTATTACACAACGGACGGCAGTACACCCACCGAAAAATCATCTGCATACTCTTCACCGATAAAGGTGCGGAGCGGTAAAGACGTCACAGCCAAAACCATAAAAGCTATTGCGGTAAGCGAGGACGGCACTTCCGAAGTGTTCACCAAAAGCTATGTTACAGGCGATGATGTGGCTGAACGTTTTGAGGACGGAACTTATGTATTCGTGCTGTCTACAGACGATGTGAATCTGTACGATTATGAAAAAGGCATCGCTGTAGCGGGAAAGATCCGTGACGACTGGATAGCAAACGAGTATGACGGAAAAAGCGAAATCACGCCAAACGACCCTGCAAACTGGAATCAGGAAGGTATGGATGGCGAAAGGCCTATGTATGTCGAGGCTTTTTCAAGCAGCGGAGAGCTTCTTGTTTCACAGCAGGCAGGCGCAAGAGTTGCAGGTGCATATTCTGCCGCAGTTGACCAGAAATCGTGGAAGCTTATAGCAAGAACTATGTATACCCCGGACAAGGGTAAATTCGGCTACCCGTTCTTCAGCGACGCTACCGATGAAAGCGGTGCGATACTCACAAAGATTGACCGCATAGTATTGCGTAACGGCGCAAACGACCGTGAATTTGCAGGTGTGCGTGACGAGCTTTCGATGTCGCTTGCGAAGCAGTCAGGCTACCTTGACGCACAATCGACCGCCCCAGCGGCAGTATTCCTCAACGGAAAGTATTACGGTTTTGCATGGCTCCATCAGAATTTCAGCCGTGCATATCTTGAAGAACGCTACGGCGGCACAAAGGATAACTACCAGGTGGTAGGAAAAGCCGAGGGTGAGATAGTCGATGAAAACGCAGAAGGTGCGGCAGACGATTATAACAAGGTCCTTGAGCTTGCAAAGAGCGGACTTACCGACGACAAGAAATTCGACCAGTTCTGCTCTATGGTGGACATAGACAACTATATGCACTACCTTGCAATGCAGTTATTTATCGACAACCGTGACTGGCCCGGAAACAACTATAAAGTGTGGCGCTATGTTGCGTCCGAGGGTGAAGAGGTAACAAGCAAGTATCAGGACGGCAAGTGGAGATATTTCTTCTACGATGCAGAATTTGCCTGGGGACTTTATTCGGACGGATACGCAAACAAGACGTTGACCAAGATTTTAAACGGCACTCACCCCGCAGGCGGCTCAGTGCTTATAACCGCACTTATGGAGCGTGCGGATATGCGTGAAAAGCTGGCGAACAACCTCTGCGACCTTATAGGCGGTGCATTCAGCACCGAAAATATTCTTGCAACGCTTGAGCAGAAGCTTGCAGACAGCGACAAGGAGCAGCTGTACGCCCTGAACAAGGGTATCACGTCAACGTGGGCAAACGAGGGTACGTTTGAAAACAGCAGAAATGAAATAAGAGAGTTTGCCGACAAGCGTGCAAATATCATTCTCAGCGATATCTGCCGTAATTTCGGAATAGACAAGGACGATACATACAAGGTAAAGCTGAACGGTGCAAAGGGTCTTAAGGTCACTATGAATATTCAGACCGTCAAGGACGCAAATACGGCAACAGCCGAATATTTCACGCCCTACAAGGTAAAGCTGACAGCCGAGGATATGTCCGGCTACACCTTCACAAGCTGGGAGATAAACGGCAAGACCTATACCGACCGTGAGATAACTATTGACAGCTCAATGGCTAAAAAGGGCAAGATTACTATAAACGCACGCAGTGAAAAAACATCGTCTACAGGCGATCTGCTGTATATAAGCGAGGTCTACACAGGCGGAGACGCCGACTGGATAGAGCTTTACAACCCCAACGACAACGACGTATCTACAAGAGGCCTTTATCTTACGGATAAGGAAGATATGCTTAACCGCTACAAGATACCCACTGTCAACGTAAAGCCTCATTCAACGCTCACGATAGTATGCAAGAACAACAAGTCTGAAAATACGCTGATGAAAATGCAGACGAATTTCAGCCTTAAAACAGGCGAAACGCTGATACTCAGCAACGAAAGCGGAGAAATTCTCGGCAGGGTCGCAATAATCGATTGTGACGAGAACGAATCACTTGTAAGACAGCGTGACGGAAGCTACGCAAAGGGTACGCCGACCTTTGAAAATAACAGCCAATAAACAAGGCAGCCGTGCATTACAGAACTTCGGCAATGCACGGCTTTTTTACACGAAAATATCAGATATTTTGTCAAGACTCAATAGCCGCAGATAAGCTTTTTCCTTACCTGCGGCTATTCTCAATATTATCAACTATATACCCATACTCCGGGTACGATTTTCTTATTCTCTGCCTGCAACGTTCACAGAACTTGTCAAGCTGTGTCTTGTCGTCACGCATTTTCTGCTTTGCGCCCCAAAGGTGAGTAAACTTATTCTGCGGCAAAAAAAGCCTGTCCTTGTCAAGAAGCGTTGTATATTCAATACCGCATCTTTTCGCAAGCATAGGGAGCAATCTCTGTTCCGCGAAAACCATATATGTAAGATAATCTCCGCCGTACACCGCCGACTTCATAAACGCTATGGAGCGTGATGTGTAATACTGCTTGAAATCCTCATCGGGAATATACAAAAACGCCGTATTGAGCGGTAACGTTGTATAATCAAGTCCCTCGTCAAGCACCTTGCCTTTCAGCCTGAACGATGAAACATCGGGGTAGACGGACGGTATAAGATCCTCTTCATGCGCCGCTATTATCTTATCCTCAAACGGCGGATCTTCCCATACTATGAAATCCGTATCTATCATAGCGCATGGAGCAGGAAACTGTTGTAAAGCGATCAGCTTTCCCCCTGCCCAGAACATAACAGGGTCTATCCCGTCAAGATCATCGGGTATAACAACCTTTATATCATTCCATATATCGTTTATGCCGAGAGCGGAAAAAAGCTCTGCTCCTGCGCTGTCGGTAAGCATAGTTATACTGTTACCATTCTTGCGCCATTGCAAAGCCGAAATCACTGTGCAGTATATGTCCTGTCTCTTATACACATCTCCGAGCCCACGAGACCTC
>OJRI01001347.1_pt1 | contig 13221 bp, 9 predicted proteins | sample 1599151 | NCBI WGS metagenome assembly OJRI01 (sample SAMN03922457, study PRJEB24848) | human gut metagenome | isolation source: stool sample | host: Homo sapiens | place: Germany | collected 2009-11
GGGCGTTCTTATTGCGGCAACGACCCTTATCGCTATCGACCCACTGACCTGTGCTTTCTCGGTGGCTGTTTTTGCTATCGTGCTTGCGGCAACAAAATACGTGTCTGTAGGTTCTATATGCGCCGCTATCGCATATCCTGTTTTTACGCCTATCGTTCAGCTTTTTATCATCAAGGGCGACGGCGTTCTTGCAAATACTCTTATGGCAACGGCTATCGGTCTGCTTATCATTTATATGCACAGACCTAATATCAAACGCCTTATGAACGGCACCGAAAACAAATTCGGAAGCAAGAAAAAGGCGTAAGGGAGGTTATATTATGGCAGATATTACTATACTCGGTTCAGGCGGATTTGGTCTTGCACTGGCAATAATGTGTGACAATGCAGGGCATAAAGTAACAGTATGGTCAAAGTTTCAGGACGAGATAGATGCTATCAAGAGAACAGGCGAGCTTAAAGCAAAGCTCCCTGGCGTTCAGGTGAACAAGACTATCGAGCTTACAACGGATATAAGCTGTGTTAAGGATAAAGACATGGTGATACTGGGCATACCTTCACCTTTCCTCAGAGAGGTCTGCGAAAGCGTTGTGCCTTATCTTGAAAGCAGAACGATAGTTGTGAACACGGCAAAGGGTCTTGAGGGCGGAAGCCTTAAAACTATGTGTTGTGTGGCGAGAGAGTGCTTTCCGAACAATCATGTTGCGGTGCTTACTGGTCCGTCACACGCAGAGGAAGTGGCAAGAAAAGTTCCCACTACTGTTGTTACTGCTTCTGACGACAGGGAGGTTTCATATTATATACAGAACACTCTTTCTAACGATACGTTCAGAGTGTATGTTAATGATGACGTTATGGGCTGCGAGATAGGCGGCTCGCTGAAAAACGTCATCGCTTTGGCGGCAGGTGTTTGCGATGGTCTTGGACTTGGTGACAACACAAAGGCTGCACTTATGACAAGGGGTATCAGAGAGATATCACGTCTTGGAGTTGCAATGGGCGCAAAGCTTGAAACCTTTGGCGGACTTAGCGGCATAGGCGACCTTATCGTTACCTGCTGTTCAATGCACAGCAGAAACCGCCGTGCGGGTATTCTCATAGGCAAGGGAGTTACCCCTGAGGAGGCTGTAAGACAGGTCGGCACTGTTGAGGGCTATGTTTGCACCAAAAACGCATGGGAGCTTTCAAAGAGAATGGGAATTGAAATGCCTATCACAGAACAGCTTGCAAAGGTGCTTTTTGAGGGTGAGCCTGCGGCTAACGCTATCAAAAATCTTATGGGCAGACCAAACAGAAATGAAACTGAGTCAACTTTTCTGAGTTAGGAAAGCGACCGTTGAAAGGACGGATACATATGCTTAAAAGATACACTATCAAGACAGAACGCAGAGGGCTTTACAACATCACGAGCTATGTAAGGCAGGCTGTCACAGAATCAGGAGTGCAAAGCGGCATTGCAGTGGTATTCTGTCCACACACCACGGCGGCGATAACCATAAATGAGAATGCCGACCCCGACGTAAAAACTGATCTTCTTTACGCTTTGGAGGAAACATTTCCGAACAGACCGCAGTTCCGTCACGCTGAAGGAAACTCTGACGCTCATATGAAGTCAAGCTGTGTTGGTGCGTCGGAAACTGTTATCATCGACGATAACGAACTTCTTCTCGGCACTTGGCAGGGTATCTATTTCGCTGAGTTTGACGGACCGAGAACAAGAAACTTTTTTGTGAAGATAATAAAGGGCTGATTTTGGTGAGTGTGTGGAAAATCATACACTTTTGGTGTTTTTCCTCTTTACAATCTGCTGAAAATATTGTATAATTAATATGGATAATTCCAACGAAATATGTGTTAAGGAGTGCTTTGAAATATGGAACCTAAATATAAGAGAATATTGCTCAAATTAAGCGGCGAGGCTCTTGCAGGCGATAAGAAAATAGGTCTTGACTATGACGTTATCACCTCATTCGGCAAGAGCATAAAAAAATGTGTTGACGCCGGCGTTGAGGTAGGTATCGTTGTAGGCGGCGGCAATTTCTGGAGAGGCAGATCGAGCGGTGCAATGGACAGAACAAGAGCCGACCATATCGGTATGCTGGCAACTGCTATGAACGCACTTGCTGTTGCGGACGGCCTTGAGAACTGCGGTCTTGAAGTGAGAGTACAGACAGCTATATCCATGCCACAGGTGGCTGAGCCTTACATCAGAAACAAGGCTATGCGTCATTTTGAAAAGGGCAGAGTAGTTATCTTCGGTTGCGGCACTGGTAACCCATTCTTCTCAACTGATACGGCTGCTGCACTGAGAGCGGCTGAGATAGAAGCTGACATATTCTTTAAGGCTACCATGGTAGACGGTGTTTATGATAAGGATCCTCACAAGTATCCTGACGCTGTCAAGTATGACACTCTTACATTTGCTGATATCCTTGCAAAGGGTCTGCAGGTAATGGACTCGACCGCTGCGGCAATGTGTAAGGACAACAATATCCCGATACTCGTTTTCGATCTTGCAAGACCAGACAATATCTATGACGCTTGCATGGGCGAAAATATAGGCACTCTCGTAAAATAATAAAGATAATCAAGAAAGGATCGTTTGAATATGAAACAGATCAAGGAAAATGCTAAGACAAAAATGGAGAAATCCATAAACGTTATGCTTTCGGACTTTGCAGGCATCAGAGCAGGCAGAGCTAATCCGTCCGTACTCAACAAAGTCCAGGTAGAATACTATGGTGCGATGACACCTGTTACACAGATGGCAGCAGTTTCTGTTGCTGAGGCAAGAGTGCTTGTTATACAGCCATGGGATAAGTCAACTCTCAAGCCTATCGAAAAGGCTATCCAGGCTTCTGATATCGGCATCAATCCACAGAATGACGGCACTGTTATAAGACTTACTTTCCCACAGCTCACTGAGGACAGACGTAAGGAGCTTGTTAAGGATATCAAGAAAATGGGCGAGGAGTGCAAGGTCGCTATCCGTTCTATCAGACGTGACGCTATGGAAAAGTTCAAGGCAATGAAGAAGAACAACGAGATCACAGAGGACGATCTTAAGGACTGCGAGGACGAGATCCAGAAGCTTACTGACAGGTTCGTTAAGGAAGTTGACGGTCACGTTGCCGAAAAGGAAAAAGAGATACTCTCTATCTAAGCCATGGCGAAGAATGAGAAGATAAGCCTTGGAGAGAACATGTCTGTGCCCGTTCATGTGGGCGTTATCATGGACGGCAACGGCAGGTGGGCGAAAAAGAGGGGCTTGCCCCGAAAGTTCGGACACAGAGAGGGCGCAAAGACCTTTCGTGCCATAACAAGACACGCCAAGGCGCTTGGAATACAGTATATAACTTACTATGCGTTTTCTACCGAGAACTGGAAAAGGCCTAAGGACGAGGTAGACGCAATTATGGATCTTTTTGAAAAGTATCTTGACGAGGTCAGGGACTTTATCGAGGAGAATATCAGGGTGCGCTTTATAGGCGACAGAACAAGGCTCAGCGAAAATCTGCAAAGGAAAATGGCTTCCGTTGAGGAGGATTCAAAGGACTTTGACTCTATGACCCTTGTGCTTGCTATCAACTACGGCGGCAGGGACGAGATTTGCCATGCGGCTAAGACATTGGCTCAGCAGGTGAAAGAAGGCAAGCTGGAGCCTGAGGATATCACAATGGATATGATAGAGAGAAATCTCTACACTGAGGAGATACCTCCTGTTGACCTTGTTATAAGACCTAGCGGAGAGCAAAGATTGTCAAACTTTATGATATGGCAGGCGGCTTACGCGGAGTTTTATTACACAAATATCCTATGGCCTGACTTCAAAGGCAGCGACCTTGACAAGGCTGTTATCGCATACAGCGAAAGAAACAGAAGATTTGGAGGGGTGTAAAAAATGTCTACCCGTATTAAATCTGCGGCAGTTGCCATTGTTATCGCAGTGATACTGCTTATCGCACACGGAACGTTCCTGTTTAACATTGCGGTGGGCGCAATTTCTGCACTTGCAATATATGAGATATTCAGGGCGACAAAAATGACAGAGCATAAGTATCAGACCATTGCCTGCTGTGCGTTTGCCTTTGTGGACGCTTTCATGCCTGTGTTTTACAGACACGGCTGGCTGTACTTTTTCAGCTACAAGCTTTACATGGGGCTTTTCGTTATAGCAATGTGTCTGCTTTATCTTAAAGAGCATACAAAATTCCAGTATACAGAGTTTTTCTTCATGCTGGGCGTGGGCATACTTCTGCCGTATTCATTCTCAACTTTGGTCACAATGGCAGGCTTGGGCGGCAAGGGCGTGTTTATGATAGTTCTTACTCTTGCAGCGGCTTGGCTGGCTGACAGCGGTGCTTATTTTGCAGGAACTTTCTTCGGCAAGACAAAGCTTTGCCCTGAGATAAGCCCTAAGAAAACTGTGGAGGGTCTTATAGGTGGCGTTATCTCAAATGGTATTCTTATGCTTATAATAAGCCTGTTCTATCAGTTCGTACTTAAAGGCGAGCCTATCCACTATCTAGGTGTTCTAATCGCAGGTATGCTTGCGGCTCTTATCGGACTTGTGGGCGACCTTACAGCTTCGGTGATAAAAAGACAGACAGGTATAAAGGACTATGGCAACATAATGCCGGGTCACGGTGGAATAATGGATCGCTTTGACAGCGTTCTGCTCGTTGCACCTTTTATGTACTATATGTTCACACAGGGGCTTATACTTAAATAGAAAATTATGACTTTTAGGGGCAGGCTTAGGCTTACCCCTTTTAAGCGTTATTAAGGCAACACCGCTTGCAAACCATCTTTATGCGGAATTGCCTGAATTTATTTTATATGATGAGGGACAATAAATGAAAACAATGACCATACTCGGTTCAACGGGTTCTATAGGCACGCAGGCATTAGAAGTGGCTGCAAAGCATAATATTAAAGTAAAGGCGCTTGCGGCAAATTCTGACGTTGAAAAGCTTGCGGCTCAGGCTAAGGAGCTTATGCCTGAGCGTGTGTGCATCTACCGTGAGGACAAAAAGGCAGAGCTTGAAAAGCTTCTCAGTGGCACTGGCATAAAAATATCCACAGGCATGGAGGGACTTAAAGAGATAGCAAGAATGGACGGGGTCGATATCATGCTCAACTCAGTCGTTGGCATGGTGGGTCTTGTGCCAACCCTTACGGCTATCGAAAAAGGCACTGACATTGCCCTTGCAAATAAGGAAACACTTGTGGCAGGCGGTGAGCTTGTTATAAAGGCGGCTGCTGAAAAGGGAGTGAAGATATATCCTGTTGACAGCGAACATTCGGCTATCTTTCAGTGCCTGCAGGGAAATGAGGGCAACAAGCTCAAAGGGATAATCCTTACTGCTTCGGGCGGACCATTCTTCGGCAAAACAAAGTCTGACCTAGAGGGCGTGACAGTTGAGCAGGCTCTTAACCACCCTAATTGGTCAATGGGCAGAAAAATAACCATTGACTCTGCTACGCTTATGAACAAGGGTCTTGAATTTATCGAAGCAATGTGGCTTTTCAAGCTCAGACCTGAGCAGATCGAGATAGTTGTCCATAGACAGAGTGTTGTACATTCAGCGGTGGAGTATGAGGATAATTCTGTTATCGCACAGCTTGGCGTGCCTGATATGAAGATACCCATACAGTATGCTCTGCTTTATCCTGAGAGAGTGGAATGCGATGTGAAAAAGCTGTCCCTTACAGACTATGGAAAGCTCACTTTCGAGAAGCCTGACTATGATACGTTCGATTGTCTGAGGGCTTGCATAAAGGCTGTCACTATCGGTGGAAATCTTCCTGCGGCAGTGAATGGAGCGAATGAGGAAGCCGTTGCGGCTTTTCTTGACGGCAGGATAGATTTTCTTGACATTGGTAGAATAGTAATGAATGTCTGCGAGAATACACCACGGGAAGAGATAAAATGCGTGGAAGATGTGCTGGAAGCGGATAGAAAGGCTAGGGAGAGAGCGAAGGAGCTTATCGGAGCTTAGTGAGGAGCGGCTTTTAAGTGAGGAGTGAGGAATGGCAAAGCCATACCGAGCAAAGCGATTTTGCGGCAACATAAACTATCCCGAATATTTGTAGGGGCTGGCGCCCTCGACAGCCCGCTCGGAGGAGCGAGGTTTGAATTATCCAGAGCTTATGTAGAAAACATTATGTGGATAACACAAATGAGATTGTAGACGAAATGTCGGAGGGGTCGGGACGTCGGATTTATGCAAAGCAGAAATTACGCCGCTCCCCTACAGAAAATAAATTACAACAGCATTAGTAAATCAAACGCACAGAGTGTTCATGCGAGGTAAAAAAATGAGTATATTATTTGCAATATTGATCTTTGAAGCTATCATAATAATCCACGAGCTTGGTCACTTTATTGCGGCGAAAGCCAGCGGAGTAAAGGTCAACGAGTTCGCTATTGGCATGGGTCCTGCCATTATCAAAAAGAAAAAGGGCGATACCCTTTACGCTTGGCGTGTGTTTCCCATAGGCGGCTATTGTGCCATGGAGGGCGAGGATAACGGAAGCGAGGACGGCGGTGCGTTTTGTAATAAAAGCCTGCCAAAAAGAATGCTTATCGTGGTGGCAGGCGTTATAATGAATCTTGTGCTTGGATATATTACCCTTTGTATCAGCACCGCAAGGTCTGACGGCATCGCAACCACCACTATATCGTGGTTTGAGGATAACGCTATGTCCCAATCGACCGGCTTGCAGGTGGGTGACGAGATAATCGAGGTCAACGGCATGAGGATTTTCACTACTATGGATATGTCCTATCAGTTTGGCAACGATGAGGACGGCAAGTTCGATATGGTGGTAAAGCGTGACGGAAAAAAAGTGGAGCTTAAAGATGTCACCTTTGCAACGAACGATAATACCATGCACATTGATTTCAAGGTCGCACCAAAAGCTGTGACCGTCGGCTCTGTGATAACTCAGTCTTTTAAGCAGGGCTGTACTGACGGCAGACTTATCTATATCTCCTTTGCCGACCTTATAAGAGGAAAGTATTCCATAAAAGACCTCAGTGGTCCTGTTGGCATCGTTGATACTATCGACAATGTTATCGACAGCGAAAGGGACAGTCAGTCAGGTAAAATAGATTGGTCATCACTTATTGACACAATGATGTCGCTGGGTGCGTTCATGACCATAAATATCGGCATTTTCAATCTCTTGCCATTGCCTGCACTTGACGGCGGAAGACTTTTGTTTCTTATTATCGAAGCGGTACGCCGTAAGCCTGTCAAGCCTGAGCATGAGGGAATGGTACACGCTATCGGTATGGCGGCTCTGTTGCTTCTTATGGTAGTGGTGACAGTGAGCGATATCATCAAGCTTGTTTAAAGGAGGAACTGTTTATGTCAGGTGAAAATAAGAGAAACGTAAGACCTGTCAAGGTGGGAGGACTTGTCCTTGACGGCAAAAAGATATATATCCAATCAATGCTCAATGTGCCGTCTACGGACATAGAAGGCTCTGTTAAGCAGGCTGTGGAGCTTGAAAAAGCTGGCTGTGAAATAGTAAGAGCGGCTATACCAAACATGGAAGCCGTTAAGCTTATCCCTGCTATCAAAGAGAAGATCTCTATCCCTCTTGTGGCGGATATCCACTTTGACTATCGCCTTGCCATTGCGGCGGCGGAAGCTGGTATCGACAAGATAAGGATAAATCCCGGAAATATCGGCTCTATGGATAGGGTGAAAGCGGTGGTTAAAGCCTGTCGTGAAAGAAATATCCCTATCAGGATAGGTGTGAACGGCGGCTCTCTGGAAAAGGAGCTTCTTGCAAAATACGGTGCACCAACTGCTGAAGCCCTGGTGGAAAGCGCAATGGGTCATGTGAGAATTTTGGAGCAGTGCGACTTTGAGAATATAGTTATCTCTATAAAGTCATCAGACGTGCCGACCATGATAAAGGCATACAGACTGTGTGCTGAAACTTGTAACTATCCTCTGCACCTTGGAGTAACTGAGGCAGGCACCGAGAGAATGGGTCTTATAAAATCATCTATCGGTATAGGTTCGCTTCTGTGCGACGGCATAGGCGAAACTATAAGAGTTTCACTTACCGACGAGCCTGTAAAAGAGATATACGCCGCAAAGGATATTTTAAAGGCTATCGGCAAGAGTGGCGGAGTAAGGATAGTTTCCTGCCCTACCTGCGGAAGAACTAGGATAGACCTTATAGGTCTTGCAAAAAAAGTTGAGGAAGCCACCAAGGATATAGACAAGGATATCAAGATAGCCGTTATGGGCTGTGTTGTGAACGGCATAGGCGAGTCGGGCAACGCTGATATCGGCATTGCAGGCGGTGACGGCTGTGCGGTGATATTCAGCCACGGTGAAAAGCTCAGAAAGGTATCAGAGGAGGAGGCTTTGCCTGCGCTTCTGGCGGAAATAGAAAAACTTTAAAAGGATATACCATAAATGAATACATACACCATTGAAAGCTTCTTTGAGAACTATAAGGAGCTTATACCCTCTGTGATAGAAAAGGGCAGGATATTAAGGCTGGGCTATAACGAAGAAAACGGCACTTTTACCTGTCAGGCGGCTTTTGACAAGCTGGTGCCTTTTGAAAGCACAGTGGAATTTGAAATGAAAATGAGGGCGGCTCTCGGAGCAGGAAAGTTTATTTTGCAGCTCAAATATACCCCTGATATGCTTTGTGCGGAGTATTTTCCTGAGCTTTGCAAGTTTCTTAAAAGCAGATTTCCTCTTGTGAACGGCTTTTTTGACAACGCTGAGGCTGTTTATGAAAACGGCATTTTCACCGTGGATATAAAACACGGGGGCGAAGCGTTGCTGAAAAAGGCGGGCATAGAAACGGCTTTTCCTGCGCTCACCATGGAGCTTTTTTCCGTAAGGACGGATATAAGGCTCACAGGTGTGCTTGAAACTGATATGGAAGAGCATCAGCGTGAGCAGGAGGAGTTTTTGAACTCCCTCCCTGTGCCGAAAATAGACCCTGCACAGCCTGAGAAAAAGGCGGTTGTTACCACTAATACTGCAAGCGGTGCTTCTGTGGATTTCCGAACTGCAAATGTGGACTTCACAAGGTTCTCGCTTCTGTGCGATGACGCTCTTGTGCTTATGGGTGCGCCAATATCAGGAAACGAGCAGGTGATGCAGATGAAAGATATCCCTGCGGATTACCGTGGACGTGTGGTGGTCTGGGGCGATATTTTCGGACCTGTGGAAACAAAGGAAACAAAGTCGGGTATGCTTATAGCACACCTGAATTTTACCGACTATACTTCCTCAAACTCTATAAAGTTCATAGGCTCAAACAAGAATTTCAGAAACATGAAAGGCTTGAAAAGGGCAGTGCTTGAGGCAATGCTGGAACACCTTAAGGCAGGCAAGACCATACTTGTGGCAGGTGAGATAGAGGAGGACGATTTTGACCACTCTATAAACATCAAGCCTGACAGCATTATGGTCGTAAAGCGTGAAAAGGAAAAGGATACCTGCGAGCATAAGCGTGTGGAGCTTCATTGCCATACCAATATGTCTATGATGGACGCTCTCACTCCTGCGGGCAAGCTTGTGGAAAGAGCCTATTCATGGGGACACAAAGCACTTGCCATAACAGACCACGGTGTCGTTCAGGGCTATCCTGACGCCGGAAATACCTGTATCGGCATACGCAAGGGTGGCGGTGACTTCAAGGTGCTTTACGGCATAGAGTCATACGAGGTCAATAATGACGAAAAGATATTCCGTGGAACGGACAAGCGTGAGCTTACAGACGAGATAATCTGCTTTGACCTTGAAACTACGGGTACAAATCCTAATGAAGATAGGATCATCGAGATAGGCGCTGTCAAGCTGAGAGATCTTGAAGTTGTGGACAAGCTCGATATTTTCGTAAACCCTGAAAGACCTATCCCTGAGTTTATCTCAAACCTCACCCACATCACTGACGATATGGTAAAGGACGGTGCAAGCGAAAGGGAAGCTCTCCTTAAATTCAAGGAGTTTATCGGCGACGACCCTGTTCTTGTGGCGCACAATTCTCAGTTCGATACGGGCTTTATATCCGCCTGCGCAAAAAGACAGGGCATCGAGATAAAATATTCTTCTATAGACACTGTGCCAATGTCGCAGATAATGCTTCCGGAGCTTGAAAAGCATAAACTCAACTATGTGGCGGAGCATTTCGGACTTGGGGATTTTCAGCACCACCGTGGCTGTGATGACGCAGAGGTGCTTGCAGGGATATTCATAAGGCTGTCGAAAATGCTCATGGAGCAGTATCCTCTGATTCTTATAACAGTGGATATGATAAACAGCTTGCTTGCAAATGAAAATCAGGTGCTTGCAAAGCCGACTTATCACCAAATTATTATCGTAAGAAATAACACGGGTCTGAAAAATCTGTATAGGCTTATATCAGACTCCAATCTTAAATATTTCAAAAGACGTCCGAGAATACCAAAATCTGAGCTTGTAAGACACCGTGAGGGTCTTATTCTCGGTAGTGCCTGCGAGCGTGGCGAGGTCATTCAGGCTTACCTTGAGGGCAGAAACTATGATGAGATCAAGCAGATAGCAAGCTTTTATGACTATCTGGAGATCCAGCCTGACGGAAACAACAAATTTATGCTCACCACCGAAAAGCCTCCTTATGACAGGATACACACAGCGGAGGATATAAAGGATATAAACCGCTTTATTGTAAAACTTGGTGAGGACTTGGGCATACCCGTCTGCGCAACAGGCGACGTGCATTTTATGGACAAGACCGACGCACAGTTCAGGTCGGTGATACAGGCTTCAATGGGCTTCCCTGACGCCGATACTCAGCCTCCTTTGTATCTTAAGACCACAAACCAAATGCTTGACGAGCTGAGCTATCTTGGCGAGGAAAAGGCGTTTGAGGTCGTTGTAACGAATACAAACAACGTGGCTGATATGGTAGACCCTGACCTGAAAGCTTTCCCGAACGGTACTTATACGCCTTTTATCGAAGGCTCGGTTTATCAGCTTCAGTATATATGCTGGAAGAAATGCTGTTCCATTTACGGCGACTGCGACCCTGAAACTATAGAAGTTCCGGAGGGCGAGGACGTTGACGTATCAAAATATTTTGAGGGACACATTCCAGACCTTGTTTTCAAAAGACTTAAAAGAGAGCTTGACTCTATTATCAAGCACGGATTTGCAGTGCTTTACATGATATCTCAGAAGCTTGTTGCCAACTCCAACGAGAATGGCTATCAGGTAGGTTCAAGAGGCTCGGTAGGTTCGTCCTTCGTTGCCTCCATGTCAGGTATCTCTGAGGTAAATCCTCTTGTGCCACACTATGTCTGTCTTAACTGCCACCACAGCGAGTTCATTACAGACGGCTCGGTAGGCTCAGGCTTTGACCTGCCACCGAAAAACTGTCCTGTGTGCGGAGAGAATATGCACCGTGACGGACACGATATCCCATTTGAAACGTTCCTTGGCTTTGACGGCGATAAAGCACCTGATATCGACCTTAACTTCTCAGGCGACTATCAGGCAAAGGCGCATAAATATACGGAAGTTCTTTTCGGTGAGGACCATGTGTTCAAAGCCGGTACTATTGGCATGATCCAGGAAAAGACAGCTTTCGGATACGTTATGAAATATCTTGACGAGCGTGGAAAAACAGTGCCAAAGGCAGAGATAGAGCGTCTTAAGCTTGGCTGCTGCGGCATAAAGAGAACGACCTCTCAGCACCCGGGCGGAATGGTCGTTATCCCTAGCGACTATGAGGTCTATGACTTCACACCAGTTCAGCACCCTGCGGAAAAAGTGGACTCTGACATGGTAACCACCCACTTCGACTTCCATTCTCTCCACGATACTATCCTGAAGCTTGACGAGCTTGGTCACGATAACCCGACAATGTATAAGTATCTGGAAATGTTCACAGGACGAGATATCCTCGATTGCCCCATGTCTGACCCTGCGGTCTATTCGCTGTTCACTTCCCCTGAGTCACTTGGAGTGACGGAGGAGGATATAATGTGTCAGACAGGAACGCTCGGTATACCTGAAATGGGTACGCCGTTCGTAAGACAAATGCTTCTTGACTGTCAGCCGAAAAACTTCTCTGACCTTTTGCAGATATCAGGACTTTCACACGGCACTGACGTATGGCTCGGTAACGCACAGGAGCTTATCAAAAACGGAACCTGCGATATCTCAAATGTTATCGGTACTCGTGACAGTATCATGACATATCTGCTTTATCATGGCGTTGAGCCAAAGCTGTCATTTAAGATAATGGAGATAACCCGTAAGGGAAAAGCTCCGAAACTGCTCACAGAGGAAATGAAAGAGAATATGCGTCAGCATGACGTTCCGGAGTGGTATATCGACAGTTGTTTGAAAATAAAATATATGTTCCCGAAAGCCCATGCGGCGGCATATGTTACGGCAGCTATAAGACTTTGTTGGTTCAAGGTGCATGAGCCGCTTGCGTTCTATGCAACTTATTTTACGGTCAAGGGCGAGGATTTTGACGCAGAGATCGCTCTCAAGGGAAAATATATCGTAAGAAGCAAGATAGAAGAAATAAAGAATAAACCAAAAGACGAGGTGTCAGGCAAGGACAGCGGTGTGCTTGAAATTCTCATGCTTGTGAATGAAATGCTCAGCCGTGGATATGACTTTTTGCCTGTAAACATCAAAAAATCTCACGCAACTATCTATCAGATAGAGGACGGCAAGATAAGGCTTCCGTTCTGTTCACTTAACGGAGTGGGCGAGTCTGCGGCGATAAGCATTTACGAAAAGGCGCAGAACGGCGAGTTTATCTCTATCGAGGAATTCCAGCAGCAGAGCGGAGTGTCCAAATCTGTTATCGAAACTCTTGAGAAAAACGGAGCTTTCGGCGATATGCCTAAATCTAACCAGATATCGTTGTTCTGATAGTTACTATGCACAATTTCATACTTTGCCCTTGTAACACTATTGACAAACAAGGGCGGGTGTGATAAAATTATTTGTGTTGATACTATGCTATCACTTTACTACGATAAAGCAAGCGAAGGTGTTACATAACAACATAAAAAGTACAATCTATAATTTATATACAGGAAGGAAAAGTGTATGAAAAGATATGATCTTATAACCCCTGAGGGTACGAGAGATCTGCTGTTTGAGGGCTGTCTGGCACGAAGAATGGTGGAGGACAGGCTGTCAAAGCTGTTTGAGGGCTTTGGCTACA
>OJRI01001353.1_pt1 | contig 13166 bp, 15 predicted proteins | sample 1599151 | NCBI WGS metagenome assembly OJRI01 (sample SAMN03922457, study PRJEB24848) | human gut metagenome | isolation source: stool sample | host: Homo sapiens | place: Germany | collected 2009-11
ATGGAAAACGCAGTGATGACAAGGTTCTTCGGGGGGGGGGCAGAGTAGTTTAAGCTCCTTACCTGGTTTTAGAGGTACAGAAAAAATCTGCAAACAAGGATTTACTTTAGCCGAGGTACTTATAACTCTGGGTATAATAGGTGTGGTAGCTGCTATGACTTTACCTGCTGTAATTACTAACACCAGAAAATCAGAAGCCACTGCAAGGCTGAAAAAATTCTATTCTGCTATGCAGCAGGCAATTGCAATGTCAGAACTTAAATACGGTCCTTGCCTCGAATGGGAGTATGAAACAATAGAAGATTACGAAGATCCGGAACAGGCAGGTAAAAACTACGATATATCGAAAGCCTTTGTGAAACAGTATCTTGAGCCGTTTATGAAGTTAAAATCAGAGAAAAAAGAATGGATAACTTCAACACAACAAAAACTTGACGGGTATAGTATAGTGTTTGCTGATGGTTCTACGATGAATGCAAAAGTAGGGGTCTGTGTTGATTTGTCTTTTGATGTTAATGGTGACAGGAAGCCTAATAAAAGAGGATATGACCAATTTATTTTTCTGATTTGCAAAAAAGGCAATGGCAGTAATAATAAGCAGTGCTTTACCAGCTATTTCCCTGAAAATACAAGAGAAAAAAATTTAAATAAGTGCAAATCTAATTCTTATTACTGTTCTTCTTTGCTTCAATGGGATAACTGGGAATTTAAAGATGATTATCCGTATAAGCTTTAAGTTTATTAAAAAAAGCTCCCATTTAGGGAGCTTTTTTTATTTAAGTTTAGTAAGTTGCAATTTCCTGTCCGTTTGTCATTTTTTGAAGAACTTCAATTGCTTTTTTCAGCTGGACATCATCTTTGTTTTTAACGTTTTCTTCTGTAAGCTTTACAACAATATCAGGAGTAATTCCTTTTTTATTAATATCTGTTCCGTTTGGTGTAAGGTATTTTTGTATTGTAATATTTATACCTGCTTCATATGGAAGTTTGTTTATTTCCTGAACCAAACCCTTACCGAAAGATTGTTCTCCAATGATTACAGCTCTTCTGTTATCTTTCATTGCACCAGAGAAAATTTCGCTTGCAGATGCTGAGCCTTTATTAATCAGTACTACAACCGGTTTATTTGTTACATAACCTTTGGTAGCTCTTTGTGTTTCTTTGTAGCCGTCACGGTCAACTGTGCTTACAATAATTCCGCCGTCAAGAAACATATCTGAGATGTAGATTGCATTACTTAAAAGTCCGCCCGGATTTGAACGAAGGTCTATGATAAACCCTTTTTTACCTGCACTGTTTTCAAGTATGCTTCTGAATTCTCCTGCTGCATTTCTGCTGATGAATGAGCTTAATCTGATATATGAAATATCTTCAGGCATTTTTATGTTTTCAGGAATTTTTTGCGAGATTGATTTAATCTCAATTTCTGCACGTGTAATTGAGTATAATTTGGGTTCACAATCTTTTCGTTTAATCAAAAGGTTAACCTGAGTGCCTTCTTTACCTCTGATTTGGTCAGCGGCTTTATCAACAGTAATCCCTTTTGTGCTTTTGCCGTCAATCTCTAGAATTTCATCATCTGCCTTTAAGCCTGCTTTTTCCGCAGGAGTATCTTCAATCGGAGCAATAACAGTTAATTTTCCGTCTTTTACAGCAATCTGGATACCTATACCTTTTAATGAACCTTTTATTGAACTTGTTTCTTCGGCAAATTCTTTTGGATCAAGAAATTTAGTATAAGGGTCATTTAAGCTTGCAATCATTGTGTTAATTGCGACATAAGCATCGTCATTTGTAACGATTTGGTTATCGTATTTGTGGCGCCATTTATCCCAATCCTGTGCATTATTTGTCTGGTCGACAAATTTTGTATTAATTAAACGCCAGACTTGATCATACAAATCGACAGGTGTATATGCCATCACATTGTTACGGATTACACAGCCGAACAGAAAAATAAATACGCCTAAAAATATAACGCTTTTTTTCATAAAGTTTCTCATTCTCTAGTTTTTCCTCCAATTATCCCTAACTCGTAAAAAAAGCTCAAGCCTATTTTATATAGATGTAATTTTTACAAAAAAGTTTCCATAATTCTTGAGTTTCTTCTCTGAGTAAGAATATCTGGTAATATAATAACACAGTTATAAAATTTTTGGTATTGTATTATAAACTGCTGTCATACTTAGAATTTTTGAAGCCAATGCATCGATCTTTACCATTCCAATCTAAATCTTTACAATGCAGGTAGTCCATATTGGATTTAAGAATAACCCATGCAGTGCATCCATAACCGTTGGAACTGCCTGAACAATTATCTTTAAAAGTATAACTGGTATCGGATTCAAGACCATAAGGCTGAAGACCATATTTTGTTACATAAAATCTAAAAATATCATATCCAAACTGATTTGGATTTTTACTTCCGTTAACATCGACTGTAAAAGTTGCACAAACATTTTTCAATGCCTTAGTTTCTCCGAATACGGCAGTACAGTCAGGACTTTCTACATTAAACGCATAATGAGAGCCGTCATTTATAGTAAACGCTGCATATTTTGTGTTAGTTTTGAAATTGTCGTCTGCATCAAGATTTAATTTTTTTGTTGTGACATCAGGCCAGCAATTCAAATCAGCTGAACACATTTTGTTAACGTTAAAATAAGGTGAGAGGATTTTAACCATATTAGCCGCGCCTACATCACTGTCTTTTGCTGTTAGTTCCCAAAAATCAGGAGTTCCGAAATCTGTTGTAGCGCGTGTTATTGCCTGTGTCATTGAACTGTAGGCTTTTTTAAGTTTGGCGGTATTTTCACGCTCTCTGTTTTGCACTAAAAGAGCCGGTATAGTCATAGCTGCTACAATTCCGATAATACCTATTGTTATAAGCACTTCTGCAAGTGTAAAGGCATTTTTGTTTCTTTCCATCATCACCCCGTTATTTCATATGCTATATTATAGCATATTTTTAGTAATGACGCAAATATTTATAACTTCTGTGTTATCAGTGCGTAAATATCATTAAATACAACCAGCACCATAAGCACAATTAATATCATAAAACCTGCTGTGCCTATTTTGTCTATGGTTTCTTCATTAAGCGGTCTGCCGCGGAGTTTTTCTATCAAAAGGAACAGTACATGACCGCCGTCAAGTGCGGGTATAGGAAGAAAGTTTACTATTGCTAAATCAAGGGATATTAATGCTGTAAGCAGGAGTCCTGAGAACATTCCGCTTGTTTCAATTATATCACCGCCAACTTTTGTAATTGCAACAATTCCATGGAGGTCTTTTAACGGGATTTTTCCTGTGAATATCTGATACAATCCATAAAGCAGCATTGATGTCTGTTCCCAAAGGTATTTTGCACTTGTTACAATAATGGCTTTTGGTCCTTTGGTTGGTATCAGAACTTCTTTAATTTCCATCTGCAGTCCCATAATACCTTCTGAATTCGGATATATAGGAGAAAGTTCAATTGTTTTTCCGTCACGAACAACTTTCAGATATATCGGACGGGTATTGTCAGACAGGGCATATGCCAAGTCATTTAATGTAAAAGTTCCATCAGAAATTAAGTATTTTTTTTCTGAAAGCTTATCTCTTAAGTTTTTCTGGTTATCTGATAGTAAAAGCTGGTTATCTTTATATTTTTCCAGCCCTTTTAATACATTTTGGCTTAATACAACAGGAGCTTCTGTCTTACGGGCAGGTAATTTTATAAGAATATCATTAGGAATTATTTCATCTTTTGTGAACGCCGGATTTAGTTTTTTCAAATTCTCATAATTTTCATTTACAAGTTGGCTGTCAACTTTGCCGTCATTTTTCTTACTTAGCTGGGAAGTTGTAATCAGGGCTGTACTTGTTGTTACAGGTAGACCGTTTAATTCAGCAATTTTGTCGCCTTTTTGAATTCCTGATTGCCAGATTGATTCTGTTTTCGGAGCAACAATATCTTTGACGTAAATATCGTATTTTCCTGAAGGCATATGTCCCCATAGTGCAGCTGCAAGAACAACTATAACAAATGCACAAACCACGTTTGCAAATACCCCGGCTGAAACTACAACCAGCCTTTGATAAATCGGACGGTTCATAAATCTGTCAGGAGAATCTTTCGGTAGATCCAGCTCTTTATCATCATCAGGAAACGCTACATAACCGCCTAATAAAAAAGCGTGGACAAGAACTTTTACATCACCTATTTGTTTTTCCCAAAGAGTTGGACCTATAGGTAATCCGAAGCCAAATCTTGCTACACGCATTTTGAACATTTTTGCCGCAAGAAAATGACCTGCTTCATGCACAAGGATTAGTACACTCAGTAGTAAAAGCATTATGATGATTGACATTATTCTCCCCTTAAATTAACCTTATCTGTCATAATTATATCATAAACATATTTATATGTCCGAGAAAATTTTGCGCTAAAAACGTGAATGGAACTTTTCACAAAAATAACAAAAGCTGAGAACGCACCATTTGAATGTAAGTAGCGGAAGCACCTTTGCTAAGATAAACTTTTTTCTATTTCATCAGTAATTATGTTTACACATTTTTCCCAGGAGAATTGAGATGCACGTTTAAGACTTTCTCGGGCGCATTCTTCTTTAAAGTTTTTATCAAAATACATTTTTTCATATGCTTTAATCAGCTCATTGTCGTTTTCCGGATTAATTTGAATACCTGCTGAACCTATAACTTCCGGAAGCGAGGAAACATTTGAGGTTATAACAGGACACCCGCACTGCATTGCCTCCAGCACCGGCATCCCAAATCCCTCGTATATTGAAGGGTAGACAAATATTTCCGCACCGCTGTATAGTGCTGACAAATCTTCATCAGCAACGTAGCCGATTTTGAGAATTTTATTTTTGAACTCTTTCAAGTTTGAAATTTCTTTTTCAAGTTTCGGCTGGAACTGTTTTACCTGTCCGCCGCCGAGTACGAAAACAAAATCTTCTATATTATTCTTTTTTATAAATTCAATAAAATTCTTTACAGCGAAAATAAGATTTTTTCTTGGTTCAAGCGAACAAAGACTAAATATGTACTTTTTATCCTGTGGAATATTATATTTTTCTTTGATGCTTCTGATTTTTTCATCATCTGTTACCTTATAAAAGTTCTCATTTGCACCCAGATAGGCAACAGAGATTTTTTCAGGAGTGAGAGCCGGTGCATATTTTATAAAATCATTCTTTGTGGACTGTGAATTAGAAAAGTAATAATCATCGCTGTTTAATGATTTTAAAAGTCTTCTGAACCATTCGCTTGAGAGGTTTATTTCATTATATAAATCTTCCAGAATTAAAGGTATGACATCATGGAGGAATAAAAATCTTTTGATATTTTTATCTTTTGCAGCTTCCTGCGGTATGATTTCATATGGGGAAAAGTAGACATCAAATTCCTGCAATTTTTTTATAAATGCAGGGCTGTCTTTTCTTGATTTGTCATATATATGAAAGCTTCTGAAAGATATAAATCTTACGGCTTTTTTCAAAAGGTTATCCTTTATCCCGGGAGATTTACGAAACTTAAAGCTCATACCTGCAAGCATACCTATAAGCGGGTTTGTAATATCTTTTACTTCCATGAGTTTGAACTGTTTGAGCATATTATCCTGCGCCATAAGCTCTTTCATATAAAGTATTCTTTTGTAATCGCAGTACAATGTCACTTCAAACTTTGGATGTTTAAGAATTTCTTTCAAAATGTTATAGGTAACAAAATACACTCCGCTTCTTTTTTCATTTTTTTCTGAAAAATAAGATAGCAAAGTTGCGTCATATAATATTTTTATTTTTCCATCTGCCATTTCTGCTCTCTATAAAAGTTCTTTCAGATAATTTGGAAGTGCAAATCTTGCCAAATGGTAATCCTTATTATAAATTTTACATGTTTTTGTAATCTCTTCACAACGTTCTTCATCAATATATGACAAAGGTTCAACTGTTTGCGAGCAGAATGCCCATGCCCAGTATCCGCCTGGATAAGTCGGGATATTTGATGTGTATGTTGAACATATCGGGAATACTTTTTTTAATAAGTTATACATCTTTTTAATTTCTTCTTTGTTAACAACAGGACTTTCTGATTGAGCAGCAACAATTCCGCCTTCTTTAAGCGAATTTTTAACATTTGTATAAAACTCCTCTGTAAACAACCCTTCTCCTGGTCCCATAGGATCTGTACTGTCAATAAGTACTATATCAAATTCATTTTTCTTGTCTTTGATATATTCAATAGCGTCCTGAACAAGAATTTCTACTCTTTTGTCATCAAGCCCGCAGGAAATTGCAGGAAGGTATTTTTTGCAGGCATCAATTACCATTCCGTCGATTTCGCAGAGAACTACGCGTTCAACTGTTTTGTGTTTTAAAACTTCTCTCACTGTACCGCCGTCGCCGCCGCCTATAACAAGAACAGATTTCGGACATTTGTGGTTCATCATAGGAACGTGCGCAATCATTTCATGGTAATGAAATTCATCACCTTCTGTCGTCATCATCAAATCATCAAGTGTTAAAACTCTTCCAAGTTTGCTGTCAGTTTCAAAAATTTCTACTTTTTGAAACTCTGACTGTTCAGAAAACAAAACCTTTCCTGCTTTAATTGCAATGCCGAAGCCTGCCGGTGTAATTTCATGATAATATCCGTTTTCTATTCCGTTTTTCATTTATTAAATTCTCCTTATATCTGTTCTGATTGTTTTGCAATAGAAAAATCTATGCGTGCAAACTATTTTCCCATAACGTGGATATGCAGGTGGAAAACTTCCTGTCCGGCTTCCTTGCCGGTATTAATTTGAGTTCTGTAAGACTTTAGACCTGCTTTTTTCGCAGCTTCTTTAACACCCATCAAGAGTTCGCCCATGAGATTTTTATCTTCAAGTTCGTTTAGTGAAGCTACATGAACTTTAGGTACAACAAGCAGATGAACAGGTGCTTTAGGGTTAATGTCTTTAAACACTACAAGGTGTTCATTCTCATAAACAAATTCTGTACCGAAGTCTCCGTTTATAATTTTGCAAAAGATACAATTTTCATCCATAACATACCTCACAATTCTCTGATACGTCATTTTATAACAGGGAAAATAAAAATGCAATATTCACAGGTTAGAAAAAAGATTAGCAAATATTACTATCTAATCTTAGACCTAAAGGGGATTATTTAGAGCGAAAAAACAATTACAATTTTTGTATAATTGATTGGAGTATTTGGTATGTTAACGGGAAACAATTATCACGATTGCAACAGATACAATCGCTTGGAAATGAAAAACGTGAATAAGGATATAGTGTCCTGGCTAGAAGATATTGTTGAAGAAAACAACAGCAGAATTGAAAGAAAAGAATGGAAAAGTAAATATAACAGTTATGTAGTATATGATTACGAACCATTCTGCACAGACGGTTTTGAGATAAACCTTGTAATAACCTCATACGATGAGGCATACCTCAATTTTATAAAGTACTTATACGATGAAAAGGTTAGTACGATTGATTACCTTAATAGTTGTATCAGTCAGTAGAGGCGGGGATTTACCCCGCCTTTTATAGTTATTTTATGCACATAAAATACTGGTACATTTTCTGAGTCAAATTCTCGTCATTTTGCATATAATCCAGCATTTCTTTAATCAGTTTTTCAGGAGGAAGGTAATAGTCAAACATATATAACTCGTATGGTCTTATCTTGAGGGCATCGGATAATTTTTCGAGGGTTTCATTATTCGGATAATTTTTGCCGTTCTCGATATTGCTTAGGCTCGGTGTTTCTATTCCTGCCAATTCTGCCAGTTTTTCCTGGGTTAAACCGCGCTTTTTTCTTATCTCCTTTATCCTTTTTCCTAACAGACTTTTTATATTTCCCATAAACTTTTCCCTCTAAATTAATGTTAGCGAAAGTTTTATTAAATATAATAATCTGTTAGCTAAATTTATATTGATTTTTTATTAAGTATAATATATAATATTATTATATTAGCTAATAAATCATAAATTTTTTAGCTGAAAACTAAATGGAGGAATTAGAAAAGATGTTAATTTGTCAAAAAGGATTTACTCTGGCAGAAGTTTTAATCACTTTAGGAATAATAGGTATTGTAGCAGCAATGACAATGCCTGTTTTAACAGAAAAAACAAAATATAAAGAGTTTGAAACAAGATACAAGGTTGCCGCAAATCTTTTGCATAATGCTGTTAACTATTTTCATTCTCAGGAATTAATAATGACTGAAAGTACGTATTGTACTGCCAATCCGGGTACAGAATCCTCAAATTACTGCAAAGACGGAACTTATAGAGTGTTTTCAGAAGTCCTTGCTGAAGCATTTACCGGCATCCATGCTTTAAATAAAAATGGAACTGGTGCATACGCTGCTGGTAAATATTATAATTTTACAGGGAAACAGACATTTGACCCGGGTCTTTTAAATGACGGATATATGGAATTAACCAACGGAATGAGTGTAATTGTTGAAACCGGAGGAACAGTTTCTTATCCGGTTGTTTGGTTTGACGTAAACGGTACAGCTAACAAACCAAACCGTATTGGACATGATACTTTTGCTTTTGTAATAGATAAAAATGACAGGATATGCCCGCTTGGATCGCCTTCCTGCAAAACCCGAATTAATTATATTGAAGATACTGAAGATTTTACACAAAGCAAGTTCTGCAATCCTTCATCCGATAGCAGTCAGAATGGCATAACTTGCGGTTATTTTGCAAGTGTAGACAAAGATTATTTTCAGAAAATACGTTAAATGTCAATCTTGAGTTTTTCTTTTAACCGGTGCTCGACGGTTGGTCGGTAATAAAGCGAGCGTGCGGCAAAGCATTTAAATAATATTATGGCTGATTAATTCTGCTAAAGATTTGTAAAACTCTGACTGTTCACATTTTTTATTGATAGATGATTTAACTTTTTTAACTTTATATGTAGAAAATTGAAGGCATTCTGCTATTTCTTTTGTGGAATAGCCGTTCATGCCCATAACCGCTATTCTTAATTCTAAGTCTGTTAAGTCCTGTATTGATTTTATCATTGCGACCTTATAAGTACCTTATATGCGTAATTATATGGCTCAGGTAAAAATTTGTCAAATTTGTATACTTATATGTATGTATGATGCGACCAAAATATTAAAACAATTCGGCAGAAATATAAAAGCACAACGTATACGTAAAGGCTATACGCAGGAAGAATTTGCTGAGAAAACCGGTCTTGGTAGAGAATATATCAGCAAAATAGAGCGTGGGCTTGCAAACATGTCTTTAAACAAAATTGTTAACCTCGCCAATTTTCTGGACGCTGATTTGGAAGATATTTTGAGATTTTAATTTTAGTCAGTCTAACCGGCTGTTCCTATAATATCAATGGAATTTTTGCACTTTGGAGGCTGGGGCATTTTTCTATAATAATTTTGATTATACCTCGTTATATGTTTTAAAATGGGTTTTGCAAACTTCTTTCAGACGCTCTTTGCCATATTTAGCAATAAATTCTCTGGCGCATTCTTTTACCTGTGGTGCGCATCCCTTTGGAAATTCAATTCCGTACGCTTCCTGCATTTCCTTTATTTTATGCACAAAAGCTGCCCTTGCCAGAATTGATGCTGCGGCAACCGCAATATCGCTTTCTCCGCGAACCATCTGGTCTAGTTTTATCTGCTGCCCTTTTTTCATCAAGGCATCCTGTATAAAATGATCGTTGCCAAACTTGTCTGATATTGCATAACCACACTCATTTTTTTCAAGAATATTCTCTATTGTTCTTGCATGACCCCACGCCAGAAGTTTATTCAGGTTCTTCATATTCCCGTAAAGCTCGTTATATTTCCCGTTAGAAATTGCTATTACAGAGTATGGTGCATTCTCTTTTATTATAGGTTCAAGTTTTAAAATTCTGCCGTCAGTAATTTTTTTACTGTCGCGAATCCTCAGCTCCTCAAATATTTTTGCGGCTTTCTCATCAACCATTACACCGGCAATTACCAGAGGTCCAAAAAAGTCCCCTTTGCCTGATTCGTCTACGCCAATATGTGTTACAAAAGTTTCTTCAATCATTAGTGCAAACTCTCCGGAACTGCCATTGGTATTGGAACTGGTGCAGGCTGTGCTGCCGGCTGCGGTGCAGGGGCTGGAGTTGGTGCATGTACAGGAGTTTGAACTGCCTGCTGCTGTGCCTGCTGTTTTTTAAAGTTTTGAAGAACTTCTGCAGGTGTTGTTGCTTCCTGTGTCTGATTTTGTGTTTCCGTAGAAGAGTTTTCTTCCTCTTTTTTGTCTTCTTCCTGTTTAATAATTTTGATGCTGCCAGGTTTTGCCTGAAACGCAGTGAGTTCAATTTCCGGATAATTAAAATCAACTTTTCCGTATGGTTCGGTTGCTACTTTCATAACGTCACGCCAGATAAGTGCAGGAACAGTACCGCCCTGAATAGATTTCATATCAGAGTTATCGTCATTTCCTACCCATACACCTGTTACAACGTTTGGCGTGTAGCCTACAAAACTTGCATCTTTGTAATCATCTGTTGTACCTGTTTTGCCGGCAGCCGGCTTGCCTATGTTTGCAGCAACACCTGTGCCGCGCTGGATTACTGTTTTAAGCATTGCAGTCATTTCTGCTGCTGTTTTCAGGCTTAACTGTCTGGAAACTTTTGCTTTCGGAGCTCTATAAACAACTTTGCCGCGTGAGGTTTCAATTCTTTCTATTGCATAAGGCTGGACTATATAACCTCCATTTGCAAATGCTCCGTAAGCTCTGGTTAATTCAAACAGCTTAACACCGTTTGACCCGAGTGCAATTGTATAATCATATTCAAGCGGAGTTGTTATACCGAGAACTCTTGCAACCTGTATTACTGCACGAATACCTACTTCTTTGATTAATCTGACAGCACAAACGTTTGATGATACCATTAATGCTGAATAAACAGGAATTTCTCCCCTATATTTTGAGCCGTAATTACGCGGAGCCCAGTCGCCGATTTTTATCGGTCTGTCCTCGATTAAATCATTCGGGCTGATGCCTTTTTCCATAGCCGCAGCATAAACAAAAGGCTTAAACGCAGAACCTGATGGTCTTACAGCCTGAACACGGTCGTACTGGCTCTGTGTATAATCCTTTCCGCCGGCATAGGCAAGAATTTTACCGTCAATAGGCGAGAATGAGAATACTGCTGCCTGCTGATTTTTACCGGTAAGTCCATACGCTCTCATATTTTTCAGGATAGCTTCATTAACTTTTTCCTGAGTTTTATAATCAATTGTGGTAACAACTTTATAACCGCCCTGCGAAATATCTGTTTCATCAAACCCTAATTTTTCAAGTTCTTTCATTACATAGTCGCAAAAATACGGCGCTTTATTTGTTGTGTAATATTTTGGAACGGATGTCAGATGTACTTTTGCTTCTTTTGCCTGCTCATACTCATCTTTTGTAATATATCTCATCTTATACATCCTCAAAAGAACCTGATTGCGTCTTTGAACAGCTAAATCCATATTGTTAAAAGGTGAATAAACGGACGGTGCTTGCGGCAGACCTGCCAGAAGTGCGAGTTCAGGCAGAGTAAGCTGTTTCAGATGTTTGTTGAAGTAAATCTGTGCAGCGCCTTCAAAACCATAGGCACCAGAACCCAGATAAACATTATTCATATACATTTCAAGAATTTGATCTTTAGAAATGGTTTTTTCAATTCTTGCTGCGATAACAAGCTCTTTTATTTTTCTGTCAAAAGTTCTTTCGTTAGAGAGGAAAAGTATTCTGGATAGCTGTTGTGTAATTGTACTTGCACCCTGTACAACGTGTCCTGCCAGAATATTCTGTACTGTTGAACGGGCAAGACCATAAATATCATAGCCTTTGTGTTTATAAAAATTCTTGTCTTCTGTGGCAATGAGGGCTTCTTTCAACTCATCCGGAACATTTTCAATATCAACTTTTGCAAATGTATAAGCTGTGAATGTTTTGATAATTTCTCCGTCAGAAGAATAGAATTTTGTAACAATATTCGGCTTAAATTCCTCAAGGTTTTTTATAGGCGAAAGAGAAGAAAGGTATAGCTCAAAAGCTGCACCTGCTGCTAATATACATGCTGCCCCAAAGATAGCAAGATTTCTCATATTTGCCCAGAAGCCTGTGTTTCTTCTGGAAATATTAGATTTTGCAAAATTCTTTGCAGACATACCTCTTTCAGTTCTTCTTATCCTAACCATTACTATATATCCCTTCTTATGATATTTTATTCTATTATAAAATAATAATATAGGCAAATGTTTTATGATATGATTTAATTATGTTTGATTTTTTGTGCAGCATTATCAATGAAATCCGGTCCTATTTTGTACCCGAACAGGTAGTTTATGAAGTTACGGGTAAATGTAAACAGTGCGGCAAATGCTGTAACTATATGTATAGTATTGACACATATACCGAAAAAGAATTTAAAATAATGCAGTTTCTTTTTCCAACATACAGACGGTTTTATATAAAAGGCAAAGATGAGGAGGGGAACTTTATATTTGCTTGTAAACTGGTAACCCCAGACGGAAAATGTTCTGTTTATAATAAAAGACCTATGATGTGCAGAAAATATCCTGCAAAAAGAGTTCTTTATCCTGCAAAGCTTCATGATGGATGCGGATATAAGGTTAACATTAAGACTTTTGATGATTATTTGAAAAAAGACATAAAATAGTTTATAATAAAAAAGGGACAGAGAAATGCTCTTCCGACTGGTAAATATCAAAACTCGAACAGAGTTGCGCATAGCTGGCACAAACGATCAAAAAGAAATAAAAAGCTGGTAAAGAAAAGCATCCAATCGCCAGAGCATTTGATTAAAAATAAAACTTTTCGAACCGATAGCGGTGCCTGAGGCACTACACTACTCTTGTAATGAACACTATATGCTATCATCTGCGAGGTCTTGCCTGAAAAATGTTTTATTTTAATCAAAACAAGAAGAAAGAACAGATAGAAGTAAAAAAGGAGATTAAGTATGGAAAACGCAGTAAAGACACGAGTTTTCGGGGGGGGGGCAGAGTAGTTTAAGCACCATAACCGGTATTGGTACTGGCATCGAGCCATTTGGTACCGCCGAACAAAGACCTATCAAACGAGGCTTCACCTTGGCGGAGGTGTTGAT
>OJRI01001357.1_pt1 | contig 13110 bp, 7 predicted proteins | sample 1599151 | NCBI WGS metagenome assembly OJRI01 (sample SAMN03922457, study PRJEB24848) | human gut metagenome | isolation source: stool sample | host: Homo sapiens | place: Germany | collected 2009-11
ATCAATGGCATCCCCTGTCTCATGATATAGGCGCAACGTGCCTGATAATCCCAGAAAGGTTTGCTGAAATCCCAAAAGGTATTGTTTCTGTTCAGGCAATAGTGACGGCCTCCTCCTGTGTTTCCGGGAATTTTGTCCAGCCAGGGTTGATAAGCTGATGCGCACACGACGAATTCATTGATGCCGTAACAATAAGCATAGTCTGCCAATGTTTTAAGATAGGCGAGTGAGTGGCTGAACTTTGCATCCGTGAAGGCTTCTGCAGAAGCTGTTTTTTTACCATAGAGATGTGCTGCGGAGGAGGATTCCTTGATGTCATAATTACCATCCGGATGTATGGCCCAGAATTCTCCTTGAGGAATGTCTACTTTTCCTTTTGCCTGGATAGGGTCGGCTACGATGCAAAGTGCATTTCCGGTGGCCTGTGCTGTAAAACTGACGCCGGATTCTTGGCAGATCTTATTTAGTGTCCCGTAATAATTGTCTGCAATCAGATCGGCTATGGTGCGACGGACATCATATAATATTCCATTGGTCTCTTCGGATGTGCCGATTATGTGCCCCATCATGGCTGGTAGAAGATGTTTTAGATCATATCCCCGTCTTTTATGGAATTCTTTGTCAAAGCCCGGAGTCCAATTTTGCGAGCCGGCTTCATGGCTATCCATAGCCATGCCATGTAGCGGCAAATGATGTTTGGCCAATGAATCTGATATGACCTTGAAATAGTTGTTCCACTGTACGGTGGCCGCCAAAGAGGACATTTTGTCACATTCCAGTCCCATCAGATTAGGACGCCCGTGTTTCGTTTTACTTCCTGTAGGAACATGCACAAACCGCATGATTACCCAGTCACCTGCGGGTACATCCCAAGAGATGGATCCGTCCGGTTTCAACAAGTGGCTGAGGTCCGTTATCCGGTCCGGGCGTATCGTTTCGTTGGTTGTATAGGACGGAGTGTTGTCCTTTTCGATGTATTCGGAAAAAAGTCCGTTCTTTTCTTCCCATTGGTCGGCTTTTGCTTGTGGAGACAAGGTGACATTCCCTAATTGCATACCGGGGCGTCGGTCGTCTTCCATGTACCAATCGTGTAAGTTCAGACGAAAATATCGTCCGGTAGCGGGAGGAAATGCGATTGTTTTTTGTTTCCACTGGGAGTGGGCTCTGTAGATGGGTTTCAGTGCACATACCGTGGTATAATGAATACCGTCATCCGATACCTCCAGACTACCTAAATCCGGTAATACCCGGTAACCGGTTCCTACGAACGTATCTCCCGGAGGGGCGGGGACATTAGTGGCGCTTGTGGTTGCTTTTCCTCTGGGGCGTACTTGGTAGGTAATGCTACGGGCTGTAAAATCTTTATGGAAATCGAGGTTTACGAAAACGGATTTTCCGGAGGGTTGAGCCGGTATCTCTACTGCTGGGGCATTTGGGGAAAAGAGGTCGGCTGCCGGAAGTTCGGTCAGGTTCGATGTTACTGTTGGCTTGATGTCATCGCTGGTTAACCATTGCTCGCGTGAAACCGGGAATGCCAATACGGCTACATCACGATAATAATCGTTTGCATTTGCGGGAAGAGGGAGATTGCCCGAAAAGTTTTTTCCGCCTTGAATCAGTGTATCGGATACTGTCAGCATCTGCATGCCTAACTCTTTTGTGATCCATGGACCTCCTGCTACGAAGCCGTTGGAGATATGCGTTTCAAAAGTTAACCCCAATCTTTCAGCTTCCCGGGCTGCATAATAGAGCATTGCCCACCATTCATCGGAAAAGGCATCCAATGCCACAGGCTTTTTTAAGTGTACCTGATCATAGAAGACGACCCCACCGACACCCGCTTTTCGAAAGGCTTCCAGGTCGGCAGTAATTCCTTCCCGGGTAGTTTCTGTTTCTCCATGAAACCACCATACCTTCGTGCGGGCTGAATCTTGTATATTTTCGAAACCATACAAGGCATCGGACAGGGTTGATTGGCGATGGGGATTGGTGTGGGCACAGCCATATAGAATAAAAAGTAAACTGATAAGGCAAATCTTTTTCATGATCATCCGGTCTTTCATATTCAGAATTTAATATTGGCAAAAATAGGGCTTTTCGCTTTTTATAAATGTGCTGTTTTTGACCGAAACACTTGTACTTTTGATTTTAGTCTGAATAATTCATGTCCAATAGTATGTCATTAAGAGAAACACATCACGCAAGTCATTCCTACTTACTACTTAACTACTTACTACTTACTACTTAACTACTTACTACTTAACTGCTTATTACTTAACTACTTACTACTTAACTACTTACTACTAAACTACTCTCTACTAAACTACTCTCTACTTAACAGGATAATATTTATGCAATATTTCTTTATACTCTTTTCCTTGGCGGAAGCTTGTAAGCCATGTGTTCAGGCTATCCAGCAGGACAGGCGATTGCTTGCTTACCCCCCAAGAGTAAAATTGCGTGAAACTGATGTCTGTACTGATATCCAGTTGGGGCAGTGAATCTATGGCCGCTTGTGCAATGCTCTCGTCGCAGACAGCGTAATCGATGTCTCCATGAGCTACCATTGCAATCAGTTGTTCCGAACCGTACTTTTCTATTTCACTGATATAATCGTCAGCTAAAAGGTCATGTAATATATCGACGCATAACATTTTTTGCGGATGGGTAGTGAGACGCAATTCCGAAAATATATATTTCATACTCAAGGTCTCGCTGGATTTGGCATGGAAAAAGTCTATTAATAATGCTGCCAGCTCTTTCTTACTCATTCTTTTGCCGGCCTTTTTCTCTTTCTTTTCTTTCTTTTTTGCCATATTATATGGAATTTATTAGTAGTTCAATCATTGATAGGATACAAAGTAAACAAATTTTTGGTTAGTTTGTTGTCAAGGTCTGTTTATTTTTTGATTTGCTTTTCTGTGAAGTATTAAGTCGATAGAGAAATATTGCTTGATTATTTATAAACAGAAAAAGAGGCATGTCATCCCGACACACCTCTATGTATACTTAAGAGAGATTTATATTATTAAATTAGTCTTTTATACAGCGTATAGGAAAACCACGTTTGGGGGTTATTCCATATTTAGAATAAGTTATTCCATAGCTATTATTACTAAAAGTAATATTTCCTGCTCCTTGGCTTTGCATTTCTGTGGTCCAGAAGTCAGCACCACTTTCTGACCAGCCAAAGCTTCCTGTTTGATAGCATTGCCCGGAAGGAATAATTGTAAGTCCGTAAGTATTACGAGGTCCATTTGCCAAGTCAGGGTTCATGTCGGAGTTTCCGGAAGCACTCCATCCTTCAAGACCTGCTAATGCTGACCAAACATTCTTGCAATTTGGATCAGAGTGTTTGTCTCCAAAATCATCTTCCCATACATCTCCTTCAACAGGGGGTAATTGTTCAGCTACAAAATTTTCTAATATTTTCCACTCTGCTTTACTAGGTAGGTGCCATCCACTTGGACAGATTCCTTGTACTCCACTTGGTACAGCATCTGCGTCCTTCCCTTCTTCATTTTCTTTATTCATTGCAGCATACCAATTATATAGAACTCCATATGTTTTGTATGTTTCAGTATTTTTTGCGGCATTTACATCTTCACCATCGTAGTCATAAACGAAATAAAGAGGTTCTCCTTCGCAAGTAGCGGCAGCAGCAGGTTTATTTACTTTAGGTAAATAAGCTAGATTTTCAGCCATCCATGTCTGCTCACCGATTTCTACGGTTTTGTATACATGGTTGTCACGTGAATCAACCATTTCTCCTTCGCCTGGTTCAGGAGTGGGTTCCGGCTTTGTCAGAGTGATGTTAACTTCGCTTGTAGCCATTGTTCCTTGATCACCTTTGACAGTTAATTCAATTTTTAATGCTCCTTCGGTTTGGTTAGCTTCAAATGTATAATCATAGCTAAAAGGCACTGCGGTAACTTCTGATATAGCTTTGCCTCCTACTTTTAATGTGACGTTTGAGATTTCACCAAAGTCAATCGTAGCTTCTCCTTTGATTGTCATTTTTTCTGCAATGTTTACCGTAGCTCCTTCAGCAGGTGCAGATATGGAGCATGTAACGTGTTGCTCGGGAGTAGGATCGTTGTTGTCGTCACCACAAGCAATTAGTCCTAAGACTGCGAATAAAAAGAATCCAAATTTTTTCATAAATATATTTATATTTAGTGAGTAATAATATAATCGTTAATCTTTGATGCAACGGACAGGAAGACCTACTCCCGGATTGAATTCTGCATTGGTTACAAATGTGTGGAGGTCTGACCATAAACGTACGGTGATACCGAATTCAGGTCCCATTTGTACTCCAGCTGTCGAACTCCACCAGCCGGCACTGTAGCAGGAATGCATCCAGTCTTCGTCACCTGCACATGCACGGAATCCGATGGGTAGACCGTTGAATAAGGTTGCATTATTCTTTTCCATTTCTACGCCAACCCAAGTTGGTTGAGGTTCTATTTCTGTATATTCCGGCAGCATCCACATTGTTGTTGAAGCTAAAGCTTTTGCTATTGCTGTTTCGTCTACCTGACCATCATTCATGATAGCGGCCATGCCGGAGTCTAAAACATATTTAGATAATGTCTGCCATTCTTTTTGTGAAGGAATATGCCATCCGTCAGGACAAACACCTTTTATATTCCGTGTTTCATCTTCTCCTAATGCTGTTTCACCTTGAAGTGCTGCAGGTAAGTTATAGTAGGCTCCATAAGCTTTTAAATAAGCTTTTCCCAAGTCTGTTTTGATATCACTGTCGAACATAACATAATATTTGGGCGCTGTTGAAGATATATCAAAATTCTGTTCCGGTAAATAACGTAAATTCTCTGCCATCCAGATTTGTTCTGCAAGTTGTATCGTCTTGTATACATTTCCATCACGTGTATCTGTGAGGTCTTCTCCATATTGAGGTGGTGCAGGTCTGTCACCGAGTTCTGTTGTGACAGTAATAGTTGCCAAAGCACTGCCTTCATGATCTCCTTTGACTGCTAATTCAATTTTCAACTCTCCTGGTTCAGCTTCCTTGGGGAAAGTATATTCATAATAGAATGGAACCGAACTTATGTCGGTAATAACTTCTCCTCCTACTTTAAGTTCAGCGGAGATAATTTTACCATAGTTAGTCGTTCCTTCTCCTCTGATAATCAGTTTGTCTGATATTATAACGGTTTCTCCGTTAGTCGGCATAAATATCTCACAGCTTACCTGTTGGTCTGGAAGTATTTCTCCTCCTCCGCCTGCGGTGCTGTTGTCATCTTTACAGCTTGCACCAAGTAATCCTAATGCCACGATAAAGCTAGTTAATAGTATCTTTTTCATATGTTATTGGATTATGTCTTCTTTAAATAGAATACAATTAATAAAAATGGACAGATTGTCTATAACCTTCTGTAGTTTTGCATCTTCATATACCCGGAAAACAAAACCGAAAGGATCACTCTCTTTTATTCCGGAAAAAGCGAAAACGAATGTTCCGTCTGTTAACATTACGGGGCCTAATGAGATTGTTACAGAAGGATCTTTTACATAATATAGGTCAGAGCTAAGAATTTCGAATGAGAGATATAAATTGTCCTCGAAGACTCCTAGGTTTTGACCGGCCCCAAAAGCCAGGCAATTGTCTATGGCTTTTGCTTTCAGTTTGTAAGGCAATCCGGTTAGAATGTTTGAAAGCAGGTATGTTCCGTCTTCCTGTTTTTCAATGATGACATCTTTCAAGCCGTAATTCATTTGCCCGTCTGAAAACATGCCTTGCCATGTTCCGGTAAGTTCGTCAACATCATATTGTATTACCTGATAAGAAGCCGATCTGTCTTTTGCTGCCACATTGACAATAGCTCCTCTCATTTTTCCGGAGGTATTTTCTTTTACCTTGAAATTTATTCCCTTCGCATTCTGTTCAAATGACAACCATTCTTGAGCTTCTGCGGGTATGTCTATTGTATAATCGAAAGAACTTTGTAATTTTATAGGTAGCGTAGCTGCTTTATTGTCGGTGCGGAGCATCCACTCGTCTTTACCGAAGATGAAAACAGCTCCGGATTGATTGATATTGAACGCCTTTTTTTCTACTCCGTTACTGATTGTCAATAAAGCATTTCTACCAGAGTATCCGGTGTTTTCTTTTACTTCGAATACTACTTCATTGGGGTTTACTTCTTTCAGCACACACCAGTCGGCATCAACATCTGCTGTGATATTCCCTGTTGATTGGAGTTGTATATACCCTCTTCCACCGGGGGCCTGGAAATTAGTATTTACAGCTTTGATTTCTAACTTGGATTCGCTGCTTTCCGTATCATTGCATCCCGCTATTGCTATGGTGCAAAGTACAAATAAGAATATATTAAAAAACTTTCTCATAATTGTATTAATTACCTTCGTTTTCTTTTACCATTAAGATTGAGTTATACCAGCTCCAGTAACCCATTAGTCCGGAGGTTGAATATTCATCAGATGAATAAGCCCAGATTATCAATGACGTATTTTCTTGGCTTGCTTTATCCGCGAAGTAGAAAGTGAAAGGATTGGTTTTCACCGTAACATTTACTAATCCACTGCGTAAGCGTGAAGGCAAACTTAATTCTGTGTGAGCGTATCCTTCTACACCTGCCGCACACGCAAAGTAGTAAGACGATGAAGAAGCCGGACTTATACTTTGTGAATCTAAAGTCAGTTTCCCACTGGCTTTGTCATACAGAAGAGTGAAGTTGAATCCGCCAATACTTTTCAGTGTATAACTTTCTCCTCTGACTTTAGGAGTGATGGTTACAGATTGTGTAATCGGGCCTTCATCGTAATCGTCAACCGTTGCAGTGTAGGTACCGATATAGTCTTCGTATTGCGGATAATTTTCGGGATAATACTCTTTTAATACAATATCCGTTGCATCTGCATCGGTACAAACAAATAGCCTGGACTTTTTATCCCATTTGAAGTGCTGGACTTCAACTCCGTTGACATTATATGGAGACTGTAACTTCAGCCCTTTTTCTGTATAAATATATGGTAAACTTTCTGCACTGCTATAATCGGTACTGTAAACGGAGAATGTGGACATTGTGCCATTGTCGCGTATAAAGTAGTTCAGTACTTGGCCCCCTTTCTCCATGCGATATGTATTCAGAAAAGCATCTTTCTCGATGTTAATGATATCCTCAAGCTGGATACGCCATGGTATGTCTTTGGGCATAGGCGTCATTTCCATTATATTTTTATATTTTTTTCCTTGTAGAATAACCTTGTCGGGAGTTGCGCTCATGATAATAAACTCATAATCTCCTCCCACGTTCATGTTCAGGCCTAAAGGACCTGAAAACATGTGGATCAGCTGGTTGTATGAGTCGAAAGTGAGCATAGTGCTTTGTTCCGATTTAACTTGATATAGGGAGGTTATTATGGTACCCGGCTTGTAACCTTCTGCTCCTGCTTCCGACGCCATTTCTACCTGTTTTCCGTCAAATTTCATAAGTAGAGTGACTGCACCTGCAGAATAGTTGCTTCCTATGTAATATTCCAGTTTCCATCCGTTCGGAACATCTTTAAGAATCTCCTGGCATTTTATTACATCGGCTGTAGCTCTGTTGGCAGATGATTCGTCGAATATTTCTTCTTCAGAGAAAAGACAAGATTGTAATACAATGCAAGTCAATGCCAGAAGTGTGTATATTGATAGATATTTCTTCATAATTTTCATAGTTTATTCAATAATACTTAAGTCTACATTGCCGTTTGCTATATCATCCTGGCGGCGTAGAACGATGTCGCGTAATTCGTCCAGATTGATTCCCCAGGTTTGTTCCATATAACTATAGACTATTTCGAATTTCTGTTTGATAAGTGCACGACCGCTTTCACCGGCATTTTGTAACATATTATTCCAGTAGTCTTCTGTATTTGTGACGTACACCGCAATGTTTTCAACAAAATCTTCACGTGATTCACTCATTGCGTAGGAAGTGACAAATCCTTGTTGCCATGCATTGCGGTTAGCTCCCACCATATACCAGTCGCTGCCGATATAGGCATTTTCTGTGATACGATCAAATGCCGGATCATAGTTTTTGGTTTGATGCAGGATGTGGGCGAACTCATGGTGCATTGTCTGGAAATAGTATTCGTTTAGCAGATTGATATCTATTTTATCAGGATTGATGTCATTTACATTGTATAATGTAATTTTCATACCACCTTCTGCCGTTCCCAATACCATGGTGCCATTGTCTTCATAGGCAGGAGAGCCGATAAAGTGAATGGTCTTGGGGATGTATTGACGTAAGAAGTCCGGATTACCGGTCGCTTCATCGTATGCTTCCAGCCATACATGTTTGATAATTTTGGCCAGTACTACGGATTTTTTATAGTCGGCAGGAGCTAATACATGTGTCATGTCGCTCTCGTTATCTTCCATACGATATTTCAATGCAATGTTGTATGGATGGGTGTAATTACCCAATATCCAGTTGTCGAATGGGCTACGTTCTACTTCCTCTGTAGAGAAGATGCTGTTTGCTTTGTCCACGTCCTCGTCGTTGTTGCAAGCTCCCAGTCCGCAGGTTAATGTTATGATTAAACTATATATGATGTATTTCTTCATATTTTTCCCTCCTTAAGTTAGTTAGTCATTTCTTGGATTTGGTTGCATACCTGCTGTAATGACACTGGCTGGTAATTGAATAGCACGTCTGGGATCATTCGTGTCCATCTTGTCGGTGATAGTCACTAAGGTATAACCTTCATAGTAGCGGCGGTAGATTACGATACCATAGCGTTTTATATCTTGCCATCTAAGTCCTTCTTCTAGAGTAAGCAGACGTCTGGCATGTAGAATGCAATGTATCAGATTCTCCTGCATGCCTTTTTCTATTACAAAATCCGGATGTAGTTCCTTCTTTACCGTCGGAGCTTCCGGCTTGTAATATTTTAGTTGAGCATAAAAATCATTGATGGTTTCTTTGGTCAGGGTCCGCGTATTTTTCGTAAAGGCTTTCTGCCAGGCATCTATATCGGCAGCAGCTTCGTCGTAGCGTTTTAGTAATGTGTAAGCTTCAGCCCGGCAAAGTAATGCTTCATCGGTAGTGAAAGCAGGATACAGCATATAACCGACCCAGCTGTTGCCTGATGTGAACTGCTGATAGATGACTAAACGGCGGAATCCGTTCTTGATAGAGCCACCGGGCGCAAATGGGATCTGGTGGTAGCTTGACTGGTCTCCCCATGGACCTTCGGATTTACAACTTTCCGAGGCAGTAATATTATTCATGCAGTATCTTTCACAGTTGGCATAACCCGGATCGGAAACCAATGGCCAATATGACGCTGCTGATATTACCAGTAGATTTGCCCGATTATCTGCATCTACATAAGCGTTCGGCTGTATGTTCTTGTTGGGAGATAAAGCTCCTAATGCAGCCCAGTCACGTAAATATTGGGAAGCATTCGTGCCGAGTACTATATTGGCATAATTGATAACCTTCTGGCAGTTAGAAAAATCCGGCTGTGTGTAATATAGATAAAAGCGGGCAGCAAATGCATAGGCAGCCTTTTTATTAAAATGGTATTTCACTCGTGAGTAAATATTGTCGTCGATTAGAGGCAATCCTTCTTCTAAATCGGCTGCGATATTTTGGTAGACTTCAGCAACAGTTCCGCGTGAGTATTGTGGATTTACAGATGTTTCCGGTTCCTTTATGTAAGGTATACCTAGGTCTTTATCTGCATTTGTACTATATGCTTTGCAGAATGTGGTAGCTAGTACGAAATGATTATATGCGCGACATAATAGAGCTTCACCTCTTTGTGCTGACAATGATTGAGGGTTTCCCATTTGCTCGATGGCTGCCAGGGCTTGGTTGGCCGATGCAATCGAGTTATAACAATCATTCCATAAGGCATGAGGTGAGTCTTGATTCTCTTCAGTGGTTTGCTGCCAGCGATACAAGTGTTCGTTTAACCGGAAAAGATAGCTGTATGCTTTACTATTTTCATCAATGTTGTCACTGTAGAATTCGCCTATGTGACAGTTGGTGGTCATTGGGTATGCAGATACCAATACTTTGGTAATGCTCTCTTCGGTAGTTAGTTCAGTTCGGTTGTCCGGCATTTCATCCAAAAAATCGCTACAGGAGGTTATTCCCAGGCATAAGGTTGAAATGGCTGCTGTATATAATACGTTTTTATATTTCATCATTTTTATAATTATCTGAATGGTTAAAATCCTAATCTAAGAGTTAATGTGAACTGACGGGGTACAGGGGAGGCAACTCCACCGGTATTGAAGAATTCCGGGTCCTGTCCGTTTAGCTTCTTATCTGCGTAGATTAGGAATAAATTGGTAGCCTGAAGTTTCAAAGATAAATTGGATATCTTTGCTGATGTAATCCATGATTTTGGAAAATCATAGGACAAGGAAATTTCTTTCATACGAATAAAGTCTCCTTTGGCAATTCGTTCTGTAGAGTAATTATAGGCATTATATGCATACATCAAATCTTTATTATCTTCATATTGACGTTTGGAAATGATGGCAGGAATATTGGTATGTTTCTCATCACCCGGAACTGTCCAGCGATTTTTGAATTCACGGGGCATAGAGGATAAGTCACTGTATTGATAGTTGAAGCACGGATTTAAACGTACTACATTACCAAATGAATAGGTGATAAATACATTTAGCTTGAATGCTTTATAGGTGAAGATATTACCAAAGCTACCTGTTATAGTAGGATCAGTGGGACCTTCATATTTTAGATAGTCTATATTGTCACGTGTTTGGAAATCAATATCAGTACTGGTTATTTTTCCATTGATATTATACATTGGGATACCATTTGAACTTAGACCGACAAATGGGATAGAGAACAAACCACGTACCGGGTAGCCCTGACGCGCAAAACCATAGCCTGAAACCAGATCCATCACGCTGGAACGGGCGTTAAGCTCGGTCACTTCATTTTTTGCTTTGGAAAAGATGAAATCTGTGTTCCATGAGAAGTCTTTCGATTGGATATTCTTGCTTGAGATGGTGAATTCAATACCATGTGACTTCATAGAGGCTATATTGGCATATTTATAAATAGAACCACCTACTCCTTGTGTCGGAGTTATACCAATCAGGTCATAGTTGTTGCGTTTATACCAGTCGATTGAGAAATTGATCCGGTTGTCTAAGAATCCCATGTCAGCACCGATGTTTAATTCATGCTTCTTTTCGTAAGTCAATTCGCTATTTTCGGGGTCGGATACATAAAGTCCGGTTTCCTGTCCGCTGGTGAAAGGACGAAATGGTGAATAACTAGTGATTATGGCATGTGAGTTGGTCACATATTCCGGTCCTCTATCGGCTGTTAAAGAGTAAGATGCTTTGAATGTCAAATGTGACAGCACAGACTTGAGTGTTTCGAAGAAATTTTCTTCATGTACATTCCATGCTCCTGAAATATTCCATGTAGGTAACCAGCGGGAAGAGCGGCTTTTTCCCATGCGGTTGGTGCCTTCATAGCGGAATGTTCCGTTTACTGTATAACGGCCATCATACGAATAGGTTGCATTGGCAAAACCTGCTACACTCCTTGTTGTGGTATGGTTTAATCCATAATAATTTTCACCGGACTCAATACCTTTCTTGAAAAATTCATATACGTACGATGGAATTTCGCCCATTGTATATTGCATTCCCCATCCTTGAAAATAATTCTGCATGCGTTTTAAATCATTCACCTCCATACCAGCGAAAAGATTGGTTATATGCTTTTCTGCAAATAAATGATTCCAGGATGCTGTGGCACGAAAGTCTACTCCCAGCATGCGATAGTCCTTACGCTGGTAAATACCGCCTTCCGGCAGTATGCTGATGGGTAAAGCATAAGGATTGTCGGGGTTGGTATACAATAAGTTGTTTTCGTCACGAATGGTAGCGTCGTCCATTCCTGTGCGATAAGCGGTTGCCTGATTCGAGTGATCTTTGATATTGTGTTCTTGTGAAGAAGCCTGATATCTGACTGCTCCTAATGCGCTAAGCTCTAATTCAGGAAGTGCTTTCCATTTTACTTCTCCTTGGAATTTAACGTCAACTACGTTTAAGTCCATATAATTGTTATCCAATTCATGAAGGATATTGAATGGTGCGTAGTTAGCTGTATAGTTGACTGCCGGATCCAATGCGCGTGATGTGTTTAGTGCGTACGAATATGGATTGATGTCAAATTGACGGGTGACTTCTCCACTAGCTGCATTCACTTCAGAGCTTAGTGTTCCGGGCGCTTTCTGCTTACGGTAGGAAGCACTGGATATTAAATTTATAGATAAATTCTTATATATATTATATGTTGTATTTAAATTAGCTGTATAGCGTTTTACTTCACTTTGCTTGTACCAGCCCGGGTCGGACATAGCACTTAATGAAGCATAGAATGAAGACTTTTCTGTTCCGGAAGTGATGCTGACAGAATGATTTTGTGTGATATTGTTGGAAAATAAAGTATCAAACCAGTCGGTATTTCTCATTTCCGCTTCGCGCAGGTAAGCATTACGTGCTTCCGGCGTGTTGGCAAGTCCGAATTGTCCTGTAACCGGATTGTATTGATTGATTAACTGATACATACGTCCATACACTCCGCTATCTTTTGCACGGTAAGTATCGCTATTGTTGAGCCATCCTTTTTGTTCCATCTCTTTATAGATTCCCATTTGTTCCTGTGAATTCATGATATTGAATTCTTTATAACTGGGAATCATACGAGTTGTAAATTCACCGGTATAGCTGATTTTGCTGACGCCGGCTTTTCCCTTTTTGGTGGTTACTACAATAACCCCTGCCATGGCTCGCGCACCATAGATAGAGGTTGCTGATCCGTCTTTCAATATTTGAAAGCTTTCGATATCATCTGAATTTAATCCGGCAATAGCTGAACTAATCAATGTTTCGGCATCTCCTGAGGATAGGTCATCCGGACCTACGTCAATAGCATCTTCCATGATGACTCCATCTACCACCCATAGTGGCTTTGAACTACCGAAAATAGATGTAGCACCACGTACCCGGATTTTTGGGGCGGTACCAAATGTGCCGGAAACATTTTGTACAGATACGCCTGCGGC
>OJRI01001365.1_pt1 | contig 13000 bp, 6 predicted proteins | sample 1599151 | NCBI WGS metagenome assembly OJRI01 (sample SAMN03922457, study PRJEB24848) | human gut metagenome | isolation source: stool sample | host: Homo sapiens | place: Germany | collected 2009-11
GAGATGCTCATCGACGCCTGCGACATACTCGACGACGAGGTGGACTTCACGCAATACGACGTGGACGGCGACGGCTGGATAGACAATGTCTTCATCTTCTACGCCGGCTACGGCGAGAACCTCGGCTACGGCGCCCCCGCAGAGGCCGTGTGGCCCCACTCGTGGGACCTCCGCGAGGCCACAAACATTCCGTATATGCACGACGGCGTGCGCCTCAACCACTATGCCTGCACCAACGAGATAGACCTCGAGGACAAGATGGACGGCATCGGCACCTTCGTGCACGAGTTCAGCCATGTCCTGGGCCTCCCCGACCTCTATGCCACCGGCAACTCGTCGGCCTTCACCCCCGGCGCCTGGGACGTAATGGACGAGGGCCCGTATAACAACGGTTCCCGCACGCCGCCAAACTATTCGGCCTACGAACGCTACGCCCTGGGCTGGCTGACACCGCGCCGCATAGGAGACCCCGCCAACATACGGCTCGGCGACATAACCACCAACTCCGCCTGCATTATCGCTACCCCGCTCGAAAACGAGTACTTCCTCATCGAGAACCGCCAGCAGAAAGGGTGGGACACCTACATCCCGGGCCACGGGATGCTCGTATGGCACGTGGACTATAACGAGAACATCTGGCGCTACAACACCGTCAACAACCGCCAGTCCCACCAGTATGTGGACATAGAGGAGGCCGACGGCACACAGACCGTCTCCAGCCGCGACGGCGACGCGTTCCCCGGCACCAGGGGAGTCACCTCCTTTACCGACGACACCACCCCCTCGATGCGCACCTGGGACGGCAACGGCCTGGACAAACCTATCACCGAAATCACCGAGAACAACGGTATGATAGAGTTCAAAATCAGCGGCGGCCGCGACGAGGTGGCGCCCGTCACCGCTTACGAAGCCTCGGAAACCGGAATAGACAGCTTCAAGGCCTCCTGGAGCCAGGGCAACGCCGGATGCCAGTACATCCTTTCGGTCTACACCGTGCGGCAGAACGGTTCCGGCCGTCCCGAAACCACCTACGTCTCCGGCTGGGAGGCACGCAACATGGGAGGCGAACTCTCCGCCACCGTCACCGACCTGCTGCCCGGAACCGAATACCGTTACAGCGTGCGTGTCAGCGACCCCGTCACCGGGATGCAGAGCCTCGCCTCCAACGAGATTACCGTCACCACGCTCCCCGCTACCTTCGACTATCTGCGCCCCGAGCTCGAACCCGGCACACCGCAGGGCGACACCTGTCCCGTTTCATGGACACCGGTCGACGGCGCCGAGGATTACCTCCTGAGCCTGTACACCAAGGTCTACGGCGAGGCCGAGACAGTGACGGCCGACTTCACCGGCGGCGTATCATCCCTTCCCGCAGGCTGGGAAAGCAACAGCAACCTCACATACGCCAACGCGGCATACGCCGGAGAGGCAGTCCCCTCGCTGCGCTTAAACACCGACGGGCAATGGATAGCCACGGCCTCCTGTGACGAAGTGCGCGGCATACGCTTCTGGGCACGCGGCGTCTCCGCATCGGAGCAGGCCGCCATCGAACTCCAGGCACGCGCCGCCACCGGCGACTGGACAACCGTGCAAAGCTGGCCCGTAAACAACGCCACCGGCGAGAACTATGCCGCCGACGCCACACAGCAGTGGCCCGAAGGCACCTCCATGCTCCGCATCCTCTTCCATAACGGCGGCAAAGGCTCCCTGGCCCTCGACGACGTCACCCTCCTATACGGCGGTAATGTGGAGCATGACTACTTCGGCGGCTCGCAGTACTTCCTGACCACGCCCGCGACCTCCGCTACCCTCGGCAACCTGCTTCCGGCCACTACCTACTGGCTCACCGTCACCGGCCGCCAGGGCGACCTCCTGAGCAAGCCCTCGCGCGAACGCCGCATCATAACCGGCTCCAGCGGCATCAATGGCATTGCCTCCGCCGCCGGTTACTCCGTATTGGGACGCACCGTCACCGTCAGTGCCCCGGCACGCCTCTACACCCTCACCGGCATCTGTGTGGCCGAAGGGGAACAGACGCTCGCCGCCCCGGCTCCCGGCATGTATGTGCTCGCGACAGAGGGCCGTTCGGTAAAGATAATCATCAAATAACCAAAGCTATAAAGAATGAAAACTCGACTGTTAACTTACCTTGCAGCGGCAGTGGCCGCCGTCTTTATGGCGGCAGCGCCGTTCGCGGCATCCGCGCAGCAGCACGGGCGCATGAATCCCCGCGAGGCCGCGGAGGCTTCGCGTCATGCCCGCAAAGCGGCGCGCAACATCGCCATCGAGCAGGTACCGCGCCTCAGGCCCGGCATGATGCCTTCCCGGCACAGTTTCTCACCGCGCCCCTTCAGGGCCGTCGCCCCGGGACTACCCTCCCGCGTGACCGCCGCACAGAGCGGACGAATATACGGCGGCGCAATCTTCGCCGACACCTGGACGTCCGACTACCAGCCCGTGGGCATCTACTCCTTCGAGAAGACCGACGGTTCCACCCTCGCTCCCGAAATCCTGGGCGACGAATACGTAGTAACCGGCGGCGGAGCATACGCCAACGGCAAGTATTACTTCGTCAGCTACATGCAGTTCATGGGCATGATACTGGCCAACCTGTACACCGTGGACTTCGAGACATGGGGCGTGGTGAACAACATAGGCATACAGCCCGGCAGCGTGGCGCAGGACATGGAGTATGACCCCACCACCGGCAATGCCTATGGCTGCTTCATGAACGACGACGCCGACGGTTGGGTGTTCGGATACATGAACCTCGAAACCGGCCAGCGCACCGCCCTCAAGGACCTTGACATCATCATCCTCACCGTAGGCGTCACGCAGCAGGGCGAAGTCTACGGCATCGGTATGGACGGTATGCTCTACAAGTTCGACAAACGCACCGGCGACCGCACCGCCATAGGCGACACGGGGCGCCGCCCGCAGTATTCCGCCTCCGGCTGCATCGACCCCGTCACCGGTGTATTCTACTGGGAATGTATGGAGGTGGACGCCAAGGCGCGTCTCTACACCGTGGACCTTGCCACCGGCGCCGCCACATACGTCACCGACATAGACCAGAACATGGAGATGACCGGTATGTTCATCCCCGCTCCCGAAGCGGCCGACGATGCTCCGGCTGCCGTCTCCGACCTCGCTTTCTCCTTCGCCGGCACCTCGCTCAGCGGCGCGGTGGACTTCACCATGCCCTCGCGCACATTCGGCTCCGGCCAACCCCTCTCCGGCGCCCTGTCATACACCATGACCGTCAATGAGGAAGAGAAGGCCACCGGCACCGCACAGCCCGGACAGAGCGTCTCGCTCCCCCTCACCGTACCCGCCGCCGGGGAATACCGCGTAACCGTGCGCGTAGGGAACTCCGCCGGACTCTCGCCCCTGGTGCAGATTACCGGATGGATAGGAAACGACATGGCCTCCGAACCGCAGAACGTGAAACTCAAACGCAACCACGCGGACGGCACCATGACCCTCACATGGGAAGCTCCCGAGGGTACGGCACACGGCGGTTACTTCGACCCCGCGCAGGTGACCTACAAGATTGAACGCCTCCCGGGACGCACCGTGGTGGCCGAAAACCTCGCCGCAACCTCTTTCTCCGAGACGGTGCCCGACACCGAGACTTTCTCCCTCTGCAGCTACTATGTGACCCCCTTCTTCGACGGGGTGGAGGGATACACCGCCGAGTCAAACAAGGTGGGCGTAGGCATGCGCACGCTCCCGTATAGCAATCCCGTCAGCGACCAGACCGGCTTCGACGAATTGATAGTGGAGGACACCAACGGCGACGGCGAAACATGGACATTCGACGAAATCCACACCATGGCACGCTGCCGCTACAGCGCCGCCGACAACTACACCATGCCGATGGACGACTGGCTCTTCTCTCCCCCCGTTGTGCTCAAACCCGGACGCATGTACCGCATAGCCGCCGACGTCAACAACTACTACCTGGCTTCCGAACGCGCCGAGTTAGGCTTCGGCCCGCAGCCCGAAGGTGCCTCCATGACCGTAGTCTCGGACCGTTACACGCTCAAGAGCGCCAACCCCGTCACCATCGAGGCTTTAGTAAAGGTGGAGACCGAAGGGAAGTACTACATGGGTGTGCACGGTTGCAGCCCCGCGGACTGCCTCTATCTCTACGCCGGTAACTTCGCCATAAGCGAGGGTCCGCTCCTGGGCACTCCCGGCGCCGTCACCGACCTCTCGATAACCCCCGGCGCACAGGGTGCCCTCGAGGCAACCCTCTCGTTCAAAGCCCCGACAACGACGGTAGAGGGCGGCTCCCTCGCATCCGTCACCGCCGTCGACATCTACCGCAACGGCGAGAAAGTGACCTCCCTGACCTCCGTGACCCCCGGCCAGCAACTGAAATACGTTGACAAGGGCGCCAGGCAGAGCGACAACCTCTACCGCATAGTGGCACGCAACGACAAGGGCGACGGCTACGCGGTGGAACGCAACGTATATGTGGGCCACGACCGTCCGGGCGAACCCGTCAACATCCGCGCCACGGAACAGGACGGCTCCGTGGTGCTGACATGGGACGCGCCCGTCAAGAGCGAGACCGGCGGCTACTTCGACCCCTCTTCGCTGCTCTACACCGTGGTGCGCGGCAACGACGAGGCCGAACTGGCCGTTGACCTCACCTCGCGCACCTTCACCGACGCCAATCCCCCGCTTGGCGGTTTCCGACAGGAGTTCTTCCAGTACTGGGTTTACGCCAAGTCGCCGGCCGGCTACGGCTACGGCGCTTCCTCCAACATCGTCACCGTAGGCGAAGTGTATCCGCTGCCCTATATCGAGACCTTCCCCGACGGCAAGATTTCACGCGGCCCCTGGGATGTGCGTATGCCCGAAGACAGCGAGGGCAACTGGGGCATTTACCATGAAGGCAGCAGCCCGGCGGTAACCCCCTACGACGCCGACGGAGGCATGGTAGGCTACAGCCCCGGCAACGACGGCAGCGAGGGTACGCTCGTATCCCCGAAATTCTCGCTCGAAGGTTGCACAGACCCCACCGTGCAATTCTATTACTACGACCACCAGATGGAATCCGCAAGCATCCAGGTACTGGCCCAGGCAAATGACGGCGAACTCAAGAACGTAGGCACCGCCTCCCTGAACACGGGCAGCTCGGCAGGATGGAAGAAGGCCTCCTTCGACCTCTCGGAGTTCGCCGGCGAAAAGGGTGTGCAGATAGCTTTCAAGGCCGTCAGCCCCGAAGGCATGGGTATCATCTACGTGGACAACATCTCGGTGCGACAGTCCTTCGACTACAACCTGACGGCATGCGCCCTCGAAGCCCCGCAGCGCATGATGGCAGGCGAACCCTCGCAGGTGCGCGTAACCGTGGAGAACACCGGCCGCAAGACCGCCAAGGACTTCTCCATAGAACTCTACCGCAACGGCACGCTGGAACAGACCCTGGCGGGCACCACCACGCTCCCCGACGGCTCACGCACATACGTCTTCGACGTCACTCCGCTCAACATCTGGCCCGACAAAATAGAATGGCAGGCCAAGGTGGTATATGACAAAGACCTCTACGAGGCCGACAACATGACCGCCGTAAAGACCACGACGCTGACCCGCCCCAACTACCCGATAGTCAACGACCTCACGGGTAAGGAACTCCCGGGCAACACCGTAGAGCTCTCCTGGAGCGAACCCACCGTAGGCTCCGCCGGCGGCGAACAGACACTGGAGGATGTGGAAGACTACACCCAGTTCTCCATAGACAACTTCGGCGACTGGACAGTGCGCGACACCGACGGCTCCGCCACTTACGGCATCTCCGACAACATGGGCGGCGTGCTCCAGTATCCCAACGCCTCCATGCCCATGGCATTCATGGCCTTCAACCCCTCGGCCGTGAACATCAACACCACCAACGCCGACGGCTCCGACAACGGCTGGGCGCCCCACAGCGGTTACCAGATGTTCGCCTGCTTCTCCGCCACCTCCGGCAAGAACGACGACTGGCTCATCTCGCCGCTGCTCCCCGGCATCGAGCAGGAAGTTTCATTCTTCGTCAAGTCCGTCACCTCGCAATACGGCTTCGAGAAATACGAGGTCTACTACTCCACCACAGGCATAGAGAAGGGCGACTTCAAGCGCATCGGCGACCTGCGTTCCGCTCCCGTGGCATGGACGCAGGAGAAGGTGACGCTCCCCGAAGGCACACGCTACTTCGCCATCCGCTGCGTCTCGGAAGACTGTTACGTCTTCCTGGTTGACGACATCCGCTTCTACGCCTCCTCGGCATATACCGGCGAGCTCTCGCTGGTAGGCTACAACGTCTACCGCGACGACACGCGCCTCACCGCCGAACCCGTCATGGAACAGCAGTACACCGACGCCATCGACGAGGCCATGCACAAATACGCCGTCACCGTAGTCTACGACAAGGGCGAGAGCGCATACTCCAATATCTGGACAGCCCACGACTCGGGCCTCGACGGCATCGCGGCCGACGGCGTCAAGGTGTCGGCAACCACCGGTGCCGTAATCGTGGAAGGCGCCGCGGGACGCACCGTCCGCATAGCCGCCACCGACGGCCGCACGGTCTCCTCCTTCATCGGAACGGACCGCGACGAAGTGCCCCTGACTGCCGGCATCTACATGGTGACGGTAGGGCGCCGCACCCACAAAGTAATCGTCAAGTAAGCGATAATCCCCCGATACATACCGAAGTCTGTGCCGGATTCCCCTCCGGCACAGCTTTTTTATGTCCGCACGAATAAGGAGCGGAGCCAAGGGGGGAGGCCTCCCGGCCTGCGAAGTACGTATGGAACGGGGGCATTCCTGCCCCCGCCCTTAGCCGCGCCAGCGGCTGGCAGAGGGTATCGGCACCTGCGATGCCCGGGCGGAGGCCGGAATGGCGGAGCCAAGGGCTCCGCCATACATGCAAATTGTCCCAAATGTCGGATGTTAAATATTTTAACGAAGAGCTGCAACCGTTGCAACCCATTTTTGCCCTATAATTCCCTATGATACATATATACCCTCCCTTACCCCCCCTTAACCCCCCTTATGGGTATATATTTACTCTCATATAGGTTTTACCCAATTAAGGGTTGCAACGGTTGCACCCTCCGTAATCGACTGCGTTACTGAATAATATCCTGCAACCGTACCCCTTTGACGGTTGCAGAATGGGTTGCAACGGTTGCAGCTTTCTGCTACCCTCTCATGAAAAATTGCAACCGTCCCACGCTGACGGTTGCAATACGGTTGCAGCTTTAAAATTGTTCTAAAAGTCGGATTCATATATGGAGCGCCTGGCACGGGTGTGTGTATTAGCCGCTCTCGCGGCTTTGGGCGGAGGCAGGAATGCCTCCGTTCCATAGGGAGGCCTCCACCCCCTTGGCGGCGCTACTTGGCGAGGCGCAGGGAGCGCCAGTCGCCGTCGTAGGAGGGCGAGGGGTTTACGTTCGGGCTTTGGCGCACGGAGCGCAGGCGCATATTGGTTTTCTCCACGTTGTCGCGCACGTAGTCGGCGAGTTCGCCCAGCGTCGCGTTGCCTTTGCTCTCCTGGAGTTTGCGCAGCAGGAAGTAGGTGAAGGTGCCGTGGTTCTCCTGCGGGTAGTTCCAGGCGGTTTCGGTCCCCGCAGCCATTTCAGCGAGCGTTTCATCTGCCCGGCGGTGGCGTCGGTGACGAGGCGCACTTTGTCCTGCGGTATCCCGAAGGTGGAGTTAAGGTATCTGGCGAATGTCTCGCCGTCGTTGATGGCGCCGGAGACGCGCTCCACGTCGCCGTCATAGTTCTCGTTGGCCCACACCACCGCTATGGTGTGTTCGTTGACACGTTTGGTTACGGGGATATTCTCGTCCACGGAGCTCTTGGCACGCACTACGGCGGTGTTCTGCCGCACGGAGGGAACACCCTGCGCGGTATTGCCTTCGAGCGCCTTGCTGCGGTCGATTATGGACCGGAAATCGACTGCCACGTCGGGGCAGCGGTAGGTGGCGAGGTTCTCCATGGAGTAGGGGTACGACTTGCCGTAGGAGGTTTCGAGCGTCACGGAGGCTATGCGCACACGGTCGTCCTTGACAATGAAGCGCGGGTTGCGGAATTTCATGGTCGGCCAGGAGGCCTTGAAGGCTTCGGCCTCCTTCTTTTTCTTGGGGACGGAGACCACGACGGGTCCCATGCCGGAGGTAATGAGGTGTGTCTCGTCGTCGACGTCGTAGGGGTGCAGCGTAAGGTCTGAGAGGCGCAGGCGGCCGCCGTAGATGCCGATGTATTCCTCGGCGGCCTCGTCGCAGAGGCGCCGGTATTCGTCATAACCCTGCTCGTTCATGCGGCGGTCGTAGTCGCGCAGTTCCTCGAACTCCCGGCGCTTTGCCCAGTCGGCGAAGCGGCGTTGCACCAGCGGGGTCGCGAACTCGTTGAATCCGGGCGTCTTTGCGGCGTTGCCGCGCGTGGGCTGACGGTCGTCGTAAGCCACGGATTCGGGCATCCCGGCGCTTACCACGGCGGAGAGGCCGAGGGCGGCGCAATACAGGAGTTCGGGCCACAGCTGCGGCTGCGGGGGTGAAGGGGAGGGAGGCCATGTCGGGGCGCAGGCGAGTGTCCACGGCGGTGATGGCGCATAGTTTCATGGCGGCGTCGTCGCCGGTGGAGGAGTAGTAAATGGCGCCCTTGAAGAGGAGCGGGTCAAGGTCGAGGAGCATTGAGCGGAGGAGGCGTGCGTCAGTGTCGGTGAGTTCCGGCATGGCGAGCGCCGAGGAGATGGCGCGGTGCGCGGCCAGCACTTCGGGATAGAGTCCGGCTTCGGTGATGCCGTCGTAGTGCATGGACTGGAGGCGGCGCCCGACTGCTCCACGTGGTACTTGCCGGAGGGGAAGTCTTCCTGCGCCGAGAAGCCCGGGGCGACGTCGTAGGTGAAGCTCACCTCGTAGTTGAGGATGCGGCGCCCGTTGGCGTCGTAGTCTTCCACCACGCGCGAGGCCACCGAGATGTTGGTATGGTCGGAGATTACGTTCATGTTCTTGGCCTCGTTGACGACGCGCTCGCTGAGTTCGCGCAGCCGCACCTCCTCCATCTTCTGCAGCCGGAGCACCTGGAGCGAGATTCCGTCGCCCCCCCTTCATGTAGTCGAGGGGCTTGCGGTTGCGGTTGTCGAAGATGTAGCTCTTGCCGTTCACGCCGTTGGTGACGCGGGCGTAGACTATCTCGAAGGTGTCATCGTCCATCACGCCGTAGAGCACTTCGGAGAGGGAGACGAGCGCGGGGTCGCTGAAGGCCGTGGCTTCCTCCTCGGGGACATTGATGAAAATCTGCGGCATGTCGCCGGGCTTGAGGGCGAGCATTCCGTTGGCGCGGTTGTATTCGCCGATGCCGACGGGCTGCCCGGCTATGAGGTTGCCGGCCAGGCGTGTGGTGATCTCGTACTCGAACATGCGGCGCTGCTCGGCGCGGGTTTCGTCGGTAACACGGGAGGCGTACTGCTCCATGGTTTCGCCCGGCTGCATCTTGAGCCATTCCTCCATGCGGGCGTTCACCTCCTCGTCGATGAGCTTGTTGTAGTAAGGCTTCAGGAGCGGCATGCGGCGTGCCTTCACGGCGCCCGGCACGGGGTAGACCATCAGGGTGTTGCGCCCGGCGTCGTAGATGAAGCCGAGGGCGCGGATGTCGCCGTCGGGGACGTGGATGTTGGTGCGGTCCGTGTCGCGCAGGGTGTTTACGAGCACTATGTTGTCGGGACGGTCCGCCACGGCGAGGTATTTACCGTCGAAGTTGAGCGCCCCGGCGCGTGCCTGCCCGAGGCCGTCTATCATCTTGCGCACCGTGAGGGTGTTCATGTTGTAGACGGAGGCCATGCCGTCGTCGGAGAGGAGTACCATCTCGCGCGAGTCCGGGGAGAACATGGCGTCGGTGATGCGCTGGCCGGTCAGGAGTGTCTTGCGCACTTTCCCTTCCTCGAGGTTGTAGACGGCGCAGCGGTCGCCCGCTATGGCCAGCAGGAAGTAGCCGTTGGGAGAGACGAGTAGCATGTCGGGGATGGAGCCGGTGCGTTCCAGGCATTCGCCGGTTTCGAGGGTACGCGGGTCGGCGGGAAAGATTCCCCGGTCGGTGGCCACGAAGAGTGTGCGCCCGTCGGGCGAATATGTCGCGCAGAAGGGGATGCCGCGCTTCTTGACGCGCAGATAGGTGTCGTAGACGGTGGCGGTGCGTTTGCCGTTGCCATTTTCGTTTTCGAGCACGAGGTATGTGGCGCCGGTGGGGTTGAGGTTGAAGGCCGTTATGGTGTCTTTCCCGGCGCTGTGGAGTATGTCTCCGCGCAGTGTGTGTACGTCGTGGAGAGTGGCGGTATAGGCCGTTGTGGCGTAAGTCTGGAGGCTTTTTACGGGTTCGGGACGGCGGAAGACCTAAACGCCGGGCTCGTCGGCGGAAGCGGCGGGCGACTGCGGGGCACCCATGACGGCGCCCGGTATTGCCAGCGCTGTGATAATGATTGGGTAGATTAGTTTCATGCGGTTAGTTTTTTCTAAAAAATTATGGCCGGGTAAAAGTGGAAAAGACTGATGTCGCACTTAAGTGGAATTGGTACCGGCTTGGCATTTAAACGGTTAAGTCCGGCCGTGACGTGTAGCTTCCATGTAAAGGATACTGCCGGACCTCCTCCTCTGAGAATCTGCCGCAAAGTTACGATAATAATTCGGAAAAGACAAATTATTCAGAAAGTTATTGGACGGAATCGGAATCTCTGGCAGGGCAGTCTCCTTGTCCGCGGCGTTTTTGTTTCGCGGGCCGGGAAGCCGGCGAGACATACCTGCGCTCCATATTGTAAATAAGCCGGCCACGGGGTGGAGCCGGCTGTATGACGGGGGAGGATGATTATCAGCGGATTATGGTCTTGACGGCCTGTGAGCCCTGACGCTTGATTACGAGCTGGCCCGGTTCGGGGTAGTAGATGCGCTGTCCCTGGAGGTTGAAGTATTGTGCGGGAGCGTCCTCTTCCGGCGTGGAGATGCACTCTATGCCGTCGGCGGTGTCCTCGTAGGTGTAGCTGATGCGCAGCACGGGGATGTCGGTGTTGTAGACGTCGGTACCGGTGGTCACGAGGTCGATGAGGGCGCCCGTGTTCACTTGTTCGATGAAATTGTCCTTGGTGTCTGATGCGAAGCAGGCCATGCGGTATGTGCGCGCGGCGTTGTTCTCGGCGTACGGATAGATGCACTGTCCGCCTTCGGAGTCTCCGGTGTCGAGCGTAGCCCACGATGTTATGAGCAGGCTCTTGCCGGTAGCGGTCTTGGGAATCTCGAAGGGAGTGGCGAATGTCACGGTTGCAGGGATGTCTTCGCTGGCCATGTCCATAATCATGTCGAAGGTGAATGTGCCTTCCCCTATGGCGGAGTCGCCGCCGGGTGTGAACCAGTTGGTCTTGCCGTCGATGAGAGTGAAGCGGTCGGCGTCTATGAGCTGCATGTAAGCGTGCAGGTTGTATGAGAAGTCGTAATATGACATGGCTTCGGGGTCGCCGAAGCGGAAGGTCAGGGATGTGATTTTGGCGCCGGCCTCTACCAACGGAGCTATCTCTTCGGCGGTGTAGATGAGCTGTGTGCCGGAGTTGGTGAAGTAGAAGTTGAAGGGTGCGCGCTCTATGTTCTGTCCGTAGATGTAGGTGGTGCAGCCTTCGAAGTCGCCTATGTCGAGGGTACCGGTTTTGGTTTCGGCTTGTGCCGTGAGGGCCAAGGAGGCCGTTGCGAGTATTGCCAGTGCGTAGATTTTCTTCATGTTTCTGTCGTGTTTTTTAAGAGTTATAAATCAATGAGAGGGGAGGAAAGGGCAATAGGATGCTTATCAGGCTGTTAGAGTCTCACTTTTGAGGAACGACCGTTCCGTGTGCGGATGTAGATCTGTCCGGGTTCGGGGTTTGCTACGGGCACGCCCTGGAGGTTGTAGTAGCGAGCGGGAGCGTCGTCCCCGGCTGTGTCTATACCCTCGATGCCGGTCTGCAGGAGCTGTAGCTTCTGGAGGTTGGAGAAGTTGGAGTAGTCGGTTTCGTCGTCCCAGTCGTCGTCGGGGTCGTTCTCGTAGACGTATGCCGCGTAGAAGTCGTAGGCGAGCTCCTTGGCGCCGTAGAGGTATTTCATGTTATCGAAGCGTCGCGAGGTTACGGGGACGCTGATGGTGTCGTCAAGGTCCACGAGGCGGAGCACCTCGTCGCCGGCCTGGAGTTCCTGGCTGACGGTTATCTGGTTGAACCATGAGAGGACGTTGGCGTACTGGCCGTCATCGTCCCCTTCGATGCCTTCGTCCACCATGTATAGCCATGTTTCATGCGTGCCGTTGGTGAACTCGAACTCGAGTGTCTGGCCGCCGGGCTGCGTGGTGGTCTGGCGTTTCTCCTGCTCCACGCCGTCGCCGTTGATGGAGGTCACGGAGAGGATGGTGCCCTGGTTGGCCACGAGTTCGATGGTCACCTTGAACTTGCCGCCGTTGTGTTCGAGCGCCATTGTGGGGGAGTAGAGGTTGGCGCTTACCATACCGCGGGCGAAGGCTACGCCGATGCCGCTCCAGTCGGGGGTGAAGGTGTAGTCGTATTCCTCGCTGATGTCGGTGTAGAAGGTGTTTTCGGCCCATACAGGCTCTACTGTGGAGCCTACGTTGACGAGGTTGAAGCTTTCGTCTACGATGGCGTAAGTTCCGGGTTCAGTTATCTTTACAGGCTCGTAGACGAACATGCAGTAGCCGTCGGCGCCGGCTACCCCTTCCCAGTTGGCGGTGAAGGCGTTTTCGGTGATGTCGGTGGCGGGGAGGGCTTTTGGGGTAACGTTTACGATGCGTGCGGGAGCCTTCTGTGCCTGGCGTGCGGAGGCTGGCTGTTGCAGGGATTTGGCTATGTAACGCCCTTTGTGGTCCATGCGTGGGGTTGCAGCGATGGCTGTGGAGGCGACGGCGAGGCTGGCTGCCGTCAGCAGTAAGTAAGTTTTCTTCATATATTTTCTATATTGTGTTAGTAATAAGGTCTCATTC
>OJRI01001366.1_pt1 | contig 12997 bp, 9 predicted proteins | sample 1599151 | NCBI WGS metagenome assembly OJRI01 (sample SAMN03922457, study PRJEB24848) | human gut metagenome | isolation source: stool sample | host: Homo sapiens | place: Germany | collected 2009-11
TTGTTCATGACCCAGGAATACAGCGGGCGGGCATTGTTTTCTGCTGCGCCGTCGCACAGGCGGATGGGGTGATGCTGCATCTCGCCGGTATAGAACATGGGAACATCTCTGGCTGCAATCAACACGCCGCCTTCGGGGGAAAGGCGTGCCGCGCCGTCATCCGACATATAGAATTCCATGCAGGTGCCGGGCAGCTGGTCAATGCCGGGGCGGAAAGCCTCACGCGCACCCTTGCGAAGCACGGTTTCGTTGCCGGGACGGTTCAGATCAAGCGACAGGAAAACACTCTCCACTTCGTCCGAAATTGTCTTGCCAAGTTCCAGGGTAAAGTCAATGCGGGGAATTGCTTCATACAGTTTCAGCAGAACATCAGCTTTTACTGTACCGGCAAGGCTGTAATGCAGACGCAACTGGGTGAACACAGGACCATGTTCCATGCAGGTGATTTCCATCAGTTTTCCGATGTGCGTTTCTGCGTGTTTGCCGCGAATATTGCGACCCAGTGCGCGGCGCTCCTCGTAAGAAGAGAACGGCACCTCCTGATGCAGAGGCGTACGCTGGTACACCGGCGTGAAGAATGGAATGGCAGTGCCGGCCATTTCGGTTCCAGTGCGCTTATCCACAAACGAAGTGATGCCATCGCCCGGCTTATAGCAGATGCGGAAGAATTTGTTTTCCACTTCATACGGCAGGCGGTACGTCACCGGGTCGTAGTCATTCACAATATCCCGTACTTCTTCAGCGCCCATATAGCAGTGACGTGTATTCAGCGTTTCCGGAGCTTTGTGACGGGCAGTGTAGATGTATTCTTTTTCTTCGCCGTAAGACAGCGTATCAATAAAGCTGATTTTGCGTCCGCGCGGGTGAGGGGATACCTGGCAGGTGTACAGGTTTCCTGCCAAATCACGCACCTCAACATCTTCAAGTGCAAGAGTTTCAATATAAAACTCGATCAGCTGGGGTTGGCTCGTGTGGCTGACGCCTACCGCACGCACAGCACCGGTGGTGTTGTAGTAGCGGAGCATATCGCCTTTCTTCTCGGCAATGGAGCAAAGCATAAGGGAGGCGGCTTCATGCGCCTTGGATGCGTAGCTGTTCTTACGCATATCCAGGTTCAGCACCATCGTGTCATATGGGTTAGTGATGGTGGAAGAATGTCCCCATGTATGCTCTGCATACAGCATCAAGTTGTCCTGCACGGTTTCGGACAATGCCGGATAGCGTGCTTCTGCATCCGGGTCCAGACGGTTTGCAAGCTGCCAACGGTGGTCGGCATCCTTGTAGTGCTTGACCGCATAAGGGGTACTGCCGACACCATTGGCCCACCAGTCCGTCCAGTCACCGCGGTAAACAGGTGCATCCGTAAGTTTCGGCGCGATGGCAGCGTACAGTTCCTGCAGCGAAACCATCTCAACGCGGACTTCCTGACCGTACTTTTCATTATAAGCACGGATGGTTTCCATAATCTCGGCAGACGGCGGCGCATTATCGCTGAAAACACCGGACACTGCGGTTACGATGAAATCATACGAATAGCCCTCGGTTTCACATTCGGTCAGATACTTGTCAAGATTTGTATGCAGCTGATCCGAGAAGGAAGTGCCGGCGTCGGCATCTTCACCCAGACGGTTGCGCATCATCCAGTTGACAGCGTGGTTGGGCTGAAGCCCCAGCACATTGCCCAGATTATAATGTTCGCCGTTCCAGACCAGCAGCCGCTGTCCGGAAGCGTTTTCCCAGAAGAAGGCATTCTGGTTCTGGTACAGCGGATACATACCGTGGTGGCAGTGAACATTCGTGAAGAAGAACTCCACACCGTTTTCAATCATGGCGTCACGGTAGCCCATGGAGAATCCATTGACATCGGCTGCCATGGCTGTGTGAATTTTTGTGCCGAACGGTTGCAGCTTGTCCTGCCATTTGGCCAGACGCTTGCCGAATACATCCGCATTGACAAGATCATTGAAGTTCAGATAGTTGGCCGAAATACCGATTTTGCCTTCCTTGACAAAACGGGCAAAGTCAGCGCGGTCGTCCTCACTGGCCTGTTTCCAGAACTCCTCTACGCAGTACAGCGTTTCGCAGTTCCAGCGGAAGTCAGCATATTCCGGCTGACGCATCATGGACAGCACGGTTTTGATATAGTTGACCTGAATTGCAATAACGCGTTCCTGCAGATCCGTGTAGCCTATGTCCGTGTGGGAATGATGGACAACATAGACCGTCTTGATGGAATGTGCCATGATAAAATACCTCCTAATATTTGATTTGCGGTTTTCGGGGGAAAGCCACAGACTTTTGAGATTGATAAAATGCCGGCGATTCTACACCGGATGTGCCACAATGCATACCGGTGCAGGGCAGGATATTTCTGCTGTTTCCTGTTTTAGAAGTCCCGTCTTTTCATCCCTGCGGAAGCAGGTGATGCAGCCGCTGTCCTGATTGGCAGCCAGCAGCATATAGAATAACTCAGTTACGAACACAGGCAAGAATGACCTTGACCTCGCTGCCGTCCGGGCTGTAAATTTCGTAATCACCAGCCGCTTGGGGAACAATACAGGTTTCTGCATAGTGCAGCTCCAGCGGCGGGAACGCATCGCTTTTGCTGCGCAGAACCGCCCGCGTACCATCAACCAGGTTCAGCATATGCACACTGCCGTTGCGATGTACCGGCAGGGCAGAAGATGTTGTAAAGCGGAATGTGTCCAGAAACTCCCGTTCATGCAGACCGGTGCGCACAACTGTTCCGTTTTCGCCGGTATAAACTTCTGCCACTGCGTTGACAAGGTTTCTGTGAACCCATTCGGTATTACGGTACCATTGGATGTTGGCCGCACCATGTTCAAGGTGGATGGGACGAGGCTTGCCGTCAAGGTCAACGCGACCCCAGTCCCAGAGCTTGAATGTGAAAATATACGGCGTAGCGCTGATTTCCAGCACCATGGTATCTGCGCCGGAGCAATGTACAGTGCCGGCCGGAATCAGCACATGGTCATGCTTCTTGACAGGAATCTTGTTGACAAATTTTTCTGCAGGGAAAGGCTTGCCGCCGTTCTGGGCTGCCTGCAGGGCGCTGACCATTTCTTCCGGCTTTGTACCGGTTTTAATGCCCAGATAGACGCAAGGGGCTTCGCCGGCAGCATCCAGAAGATAGTAGCTCTCATCCTGTGTATAGTGCATATGGAAATGGCTCTGGATGTATTCGGTCAGGGGGTGAACCTGAAGCGAAAGGTTCTGACCGTGCATGGTGTCCAGCATATCAAAACGAATGGGAAATTCCTTGCCGAAGCGCGCATGAACACGGTCGCCCAGAAGCTCACGCGGGTGCGCATAGACAAGGTTGAGCGCCGGTGTTTCCACAACACAGGAACCGAAATCCAACAGCAGGCTGTTTTCTTCCGGAACACCGTCAAAGCTCCATGCATAGTTGCTGCCGTTTTCGGGCAGGTCAAAATGCGTTTTCATCCAGTCGCCGCCCCAGACGCCCGGGTCAAAGTAAGGCACCATGCGGAACGGCTGCGCCGCAGCTTTGGACAGTGCTTCGCGGTAAGCAGCGCCCGGCACAATGGCAGGGTCACCGGCTGATGTGGTATCGAGATAATAGTCAAAAACCGGCAGCAGTTTGTCTTTGATCCGGTCGCCCCAGCGCCATTCGGCAAAATAGCCGCGCTTATATTTTGCGCGCTGCGGCAGGTCATGCATGGCTGTATGCCAGTTGTCCTGCCCTTTGCGGAAACGGAGCTGAATTTCCCACCGCGTAATGTCCGCATAGATGGTGATGTCTGCACGTTCCACAAGAGAGGCACCGACACCGTAAACCAGTACCAGACCATCCGTTACGGCATCAATTTTTCCCCGGGCGGCACACAGTGCTTCCTCCGGGTAAAAATTTTTCATCTGCCAGGTGGTCATGATGCCGAACACAGGGTCGTCCGTCAGTTCGTGTTCGATTTTTGCATCCAGCTCAGCGGGTTGGATTGCCAGATCATCTGCATGAATGATAAGTTCAGCGTGCGGGAACAGCGCAAGGATCTCCGCTTGATCGGTACCGGGATAACATTCAACCGTCACAACGGTTTTGCTGCTGCCTGCACACAGGGCGTGCAGTTCCTGTTTTACGGCATCGGTTCCCCGTGCAGCATGGTCGGCGGCACCGACCTGTATGGTGGGGAAGCGCCGGTAAGGGAAAGTAGAGGGATTCGGCATAAAAGGCACCTGCTTTCGGATATTTTGTACGATATAATCAACATACACGGAAACGGGACAAATGTCAATACATTTCTGAATAAAATTAAAATTAGTAATTACATCTTTACAAGTTGCCGTCTGCATGGTATACTTGATTCAGAAGTTCTGTGTGGTATAAATCTGCGCTGTGACAATATTTTTGCGCGGAGAACGCCGGAAACAGCACATCAGCAGGGAGGTTAGATATAGTATGTCGCAGCCGCGATATCTTCAGATTGTACAGCAGTTAAGGAATCGGATACAGAATGGGGAATACCCGCCGAACACCCGCATTCCCACAGAAAACGAGCTGTCTGTTTCTATGGGGGTAAGCCGCCCCACGGTTCGTCAGGCGCTGAACCTGCTTGAACAGGAAGGACGCCTGACAAGGGTCAAGGGAAGCGGCACCTATGTGACAGAACCAAAAATACAGCACGAATCCACGCGGTTCTTGATCGGCTATCAGGAAGAAAGCCGGGAACGGCACAACCACCTGCACACCAGCGTGCTGGCACTGCAAAAAGAAAAACCGGGCAAGCTTGCCGCCAAAGCACTGGGTCTTGCCGAGGGGGAACGCGTGACCCGGATGGTTCGGCTGCGCTGGCTGGAAGGTATGTATAACGGTTGCCCCATTGTGTATACAACGGTGTATGTGCCGGTACGCCTTTTCCCGGAAATGGAAGAACAAAACTTTACGGATGCATCCTTTTACGAAATGCTGGACAGTCGCGGGCTGACCGTCATGCGAACCTCTCAGCGACTGGATGTGCGTATGCCCCCGGCAGAGGTCGCGGCAGAGCTTAAACTGTCGCCTTTTGAACCGACAGTCTATATTGTCTCGACCGGCTATAGCCAGAACGGTATTGCGGTGGAATACAGCGAAAGCTATTATCCGGCAAGCCGGAGCAGTTTTAATATTGAAATCAACCGGGGGAGATAAAATGCAGGAAGTGTATCTGTGTCTGGATGTGGGCGGTACGGAAATCAAGGCTGCGCCTCTGGATAAAAGAGGAAATTTTCTGGCACCTGTCCGCCATTTCCCGGCAATGGCCGGCGCGGACAGGCAAACGTTGCTTGAAAACTTTGGTTGGATTTTTAGCAGTATCTGCCCGGAAAATGCTGTTCCCATTGAAATTGATCTTGCGTTTCCGGGACCGTTTGACTATAAAAACGGCATCTGCCTTTTACAAGGACTGGACAAATACGATGCACTGTACGGCTGCAATCTGCGCCGAGCATTCTCCGAAATCAGCGGCTTGCCGGAGCAAAGGATTCAATTTATCAATGATGCAGCGGCCTTTGCGTTGGGGGAAATGACCTTTGGTCAGGCGACGCAAGCCGGGCGAGCTCTGTTTGTAGCAGTGGGAACCGGCTGCGGCAGTGCATTTGGGGTGAACGGATTTCTGGCTGAAGAAGGTACACCCGGTGTGCCGCCAAACGGATATTTTTATAATGCACCGTTTCGGGACAGCTGCGTAGACGACTATATTTCCCGGCGGGGGCTGGAAAAGCTGTCCGGCGAGATGCTGGGTGTGCCGCTGGATGGTCGTGCGCTTGCTGAACGCATCGCCGCCGGGGACGAACGGGCCAAAGCCTGTTTCCGGTGCTTTGGTGAACAGCTGTGCGATGCATTGCAGCCGCAGATCGAAGCATTCTGTCCGGACACGCTCTGCATGGGGGGACAGATTATGGAAAGCGCGACATTATTTCTGCACCCGTTGGAAAAACTTTGTACAAACAAGAAGATTACTTTATATATTACACAGGATACTTCTCTGCGGACTATGCAGGGGCTGACAAGAGCTGCCAGCCGGTAGGCATATATCAATCTGCTTATATATCTGGAAAAATTCCAATCCACGGAGCACTTCAAGCAGGAACTGATCGAATATCTGGATTACTACAACAACCGCAGGATCAAGGCAAAACTGAAGGGCTTGCCGCCTGCAATTCACAGACAACAAGCCCTTTCGGCTGCTTGAACAATTTTTACTTCAAAATATGGCCCTGACTTTTTGGGATCACCTCAAAACCGCGGATGTCCTGCTATTTATTTGGTGAAAAAACCATGTAGCTGATTGCTTTATAGAATAGACTCGTCAGGATTTGAAGCTTTTGGATCGGATGCCAGCACGCCGCGGTAAAGCACTTCGGAAGAAACGTAACTGACTTCGGGCGCCGCTTTCGGGTGTTCTATCACAAAAAGAATCTTGGCGGCCAAGCGAGAACCGATGGTTTTCGGCTTTACATCGACTGTTGTAATACGGTCGGCAACGTTCAAATATTCGCTGTTGTTGTCAAAGCCCGTCAGTACGATACGTCCTTCAGGGTCTATCCCTTTTTCTTCAAGATAACGCTGGATGAAATGAGCAATATAGTCGCTGGCACAGACGATACCGTCCGGCATGGTTGGCAAAAAGTCCAGAAAGTGACTGATTTCCTCATAATGGGTACGAAGACCCAATGACCCGGTAAGGTAAAGACTGGGGTTTGGAATGATCCCATGCTCATGCAGCGCATCCAGAAATCCCTCGTAGCGTTCTTTGTTTGTCTGGGCATATTCTACATCGCCTATGAAACTGAGCTTTCGGCATCCATGACGGAGCAGATTGCTTGTAATCTGCCGGATAAGGTCGCGACCCTCAATAATGAGCAGATCCCCATGTAACTGGTTATAGGGGACAGAAGGAACCGTGTCCAGAAAAACCTTTGGTATAGGTAAAGAGGATAACAGCCGCAGCAAGGGCGCAGAGTACGTGTTCAGTACAATGACACCATCTACTGTACCGTTTGTCAAAGGCTCCGGCAACACATAGCCCGCTTTGTAATTTGTGGGAATTACAAGGCCCGGAAGGATACTATAACGATCCTGCCTACTCGGTGGAGTTTGAAATCAAGTCCGACCGCGTCTGGCAGGTCGTGGGCAATGCCACCAACGACATGGATGAGTACATCATCACGGAGAAATACTGCAACCACGAAACGCTCGGTCAGCTTACCATTCGTAAGCTGGGCAATGTGCTGACCGACTACCAAGATGGACAGTTCATCTACACGCAGGACAACCTCGCAGGCGCGGTGTACGAAATTCACGCTGCTGCCGACATTGCCACACCCGACCGCCAAGGCACCTTCTGGTACAAATCCGGCGATTTGGTGGCAACTGTTACCACCGGCGCAGAGGGGCAGGTGGATGAAGTAACATTCAGCCCCACCCGCACACAGGCAACCTATGATTTCTTGAAAATTACCCATGATGGCACCAAGGGCGAAGTCACCGTGACCCTGCCGCTGGGTAAGTACACCATTACCGAGGTTCAAGCTCCGTATGGTTTTGTGCTGACCCAGCAGAGTTACACGTTGGAATTCGGCTGGAACAACCAGAAAAACGACATTGTGCTGGCAAAAACCATTGTCAGCCACGAGCAGGACGGCGACAAGAAATGTTCGTACAGCATTGTGAATGTCAAGGACGCCTCGGATGCACACAAGAATGGGCAGACACTTGTGTTTGAAAATGCGCGGGTGCTGCCCACGCCCGAAAAGCCCGGCAATAAAGTCAGCAAAATCGGTGTAGGCATTTACAAGCAAGATCGCGAGGCGCTGACCTATCTGCCCGGCGCGGTGTATGAACTCTACACCGTGGATGACATTTATTCCGCAGACGGTACAAAACTGTTGGACGCCGGTGCAAAGCTGGCAGAAAGCAGCCCCACCAACGAAAGCGGCTTTACTTGGTTTGATGTGGACATTCCCATCCGCGCAAAAACTTATCCGGATTCTGGCAACAGCGGCAGATACCGCATTGTGGAAATCACCGCCCCTGCGGGTTACCTGCTGGACAGCATCCCTATGGAAGTTTCCTTCACCTATGAAGGTCAGCAGATTGCATGGCAAATCGTAGATGGTACAAACACCAACCTGCGCACCGGTGTGGACATATCCAAGCAGGATATCACTAACGGCAAGGAACTGCCCGATGCGAAGCTGGAAATCCGCGATGCAGACGGCAATCTGGTGGAGGGCTGGACTTCCACAAAAACGCCGCACACCGTGCGAGGTCTGGAGCTGGAAAAAGCGTACACTCTGACCGAAACTCGTGTCCCGGACGGCTACGCCGAAGCTGAAAGCATCGTGTTCAAGCTTGTGCAGAACGGTACAGAGCAGGTCAATGAGGTATATGTGAAATCCGACGATGATTGGGTAAAACTCGACGATGCCACCGTCATTATGCAGGACGCACCTGTACTTGACATAGACAAAACGGACATTGCAGGCAATCTGCTGCCGGGCGCTACGCTGACGATCCGCGATGCAGACAGCGAAGTTATTGACACTTGGGTGACAGATTACAAAACGCATCGTGTTCCCATCTCGGATGAATTTATCAAGCTGTCGGATGGCAACAAGGAGTACATCTACACCCTGACCGAAGATGCCGCCCCGGCCGGCTTTGAAATTGCCGAATCGGTGCAGTTCAAGGTACAGCAGGCAGACAAAAATGTTTGCCTGTTCGTCCGCGAAAATGCCGATGCCGAATGGATACGCGCTGACAAGCGGCTTATTCAGATGATAGATGAAGCCACACCCCGCGAGGACACGCCAACGCCTACTCCCACACCGCAGCCGACACCCACTGCAACCCCGGCGCCTACACCTGCGCCTACGCCGGTTATTACGCCGCACAAGGTGCAGACTCTCCCGCAGACAGGAGATGGTTTCCCGCTGCTGGCCATTGTGGTCGTGTCCCTTGCGTCTGCGACAGGAATCGTGCTGCTGACAGTTAAGTGGAAAAATGCGCCGAAAGAAACTTCTGATGAGGAGGACGCCGATGAAAGTTCTGATCGTTGAACCCGGAAAATACCCCCGCGAAGCCGACATTGAACACACCCTTGAAGCCGAGCAGGCAGTTGTCGGCGGCACCATCGAGGTCGTGTATCCTTGGCGGGACCGTGTCGGCATTGTCTGCAACGATAACGGTATTGCAGAAAACCTGCCGCTGAACCGTATGCTGGGCGACTATGACATCATCCATGGCACATTTTTCGTCTGCGGTCTGACCAGCAACGATTTTACTGACCTCACGCCCAAGCAGATGAAGCACTACGAAGAAATGTACCATGATCCGCAGTTGTTTTTCCTGTTGGGCAAGACCCTGTGTGTGGAACACACCACCCCGGAAGGCTACGCTCAATTCATGCAGGCAACAAGGCAGCCCCCGCACCAAGAACAGGAGCGCTGATATGAATACTACCATCCTAGCCCGCAGCCCGCCTGCGGGCTTTTTTCTTTGTCCGAAATCATCCAACAAGCAAGGAGAAGAACTAATGAACGACATTTTTGAAAATACCGAAACCATGAAAGAAAACGAGCATCCCCGTTTTTACACCGCAGAATCCGTTATGCGCGGTCATCCCGACAAGCTGTGCGACCTTATTGCCGACAGCGTGCTGGATGCCTGTCTGCAGCATGATCCCGCCAGCCGCGTGGCCTGTGAGATAATGGCAACCCACGGTCACATCATTGTAGCAGGCGAAATCACGACCAGCGCTAAGCCGGATGTGTTCAACATCGTCCGCGACACCCTGCGCGATGTCGGCTATGACCCGAAGGCGTACCAAATCGACTGCTACATCCACGACCAAAGCCCCGACATTGCGGGCGCTGTCGAGCCGGAATTGGCTGAGGGAGAGGACGAGGACACCCTCGGTGCGGGCGATCAGGGCGTTATGGTCGGCTACGCCTGCAACGAAACGCCCGAATACCTGCCGATGCCGGTGGTTGCCGCCCAGCGCCTTGTAACGCTGTTGGAAATCTCCCGCATGACCGGCGTTATCCCCGACATCGGCCCGGACGGCAAGGTGCAGGTCACGATGGAATACAACGGCGACACGCCTGTGCGCATCACCACAGTGGTCGTTTCTGTCCAGCACAAGGAGGACACCGACATCAATAAGCTGGCGAATCTGCTGGACGAATATGTGTTCCCGCTGGCCTTTGACGGTATGCCCGCCGACGACGCGGAAATCATCCTGAACCCCAGCGGTAAGTTTGTGCAGGGCGGCCCGGATGCCGATACCGGCTTGACCGGGCGCAAGCTCATGGTGGACAGCTACGGCACATTTGCGCCCCACGGCGGCGGTGCGTTCAGCGGCAAGGATGCCACCAAGGTGGACCGCAGCGCCGCGTACATGGCGCGGTTTATTGCCAAAAATATCGTCGCGGCAGGCTTTGCCCAGCGCTGTCAGGTCACGCTGGCCTACGCCATCGGGGAGAAAGAGCCTGTCATGGTGGATGTGAATACGTTTGGCACAGGCGGCCCCTGCGAGGATGATTGCCTGTCGGCCGCTGTGCGCAAGGCGTATGACCTGACCCCTGCGGGCATCATCAAGCAGTTGAACCTGCTGAACCCCATTTACAGCCGCACGGCGGCGGGCGGTCACTTCGGACGCGAGGATTTTCCGTGGGAAAATGTTGAACATATGAGCGACCTCGCCGCTTACATTGTGTAATTGCCGCGCGTCTGTAAAGAACAAATTGATGCCGCCAACCGGATGACGGCAATCGAGTTCCTGCGGAGGTACCGCCCTGGTTCGCTGGTGAAAAGCAGTGCGCGGGGCGAGTACCAGCTTGCGGAGCATGACAGCTTCAAGATAAACGGCGAATCCAGTGTGTGGCATTGGAAAAGCCGCGATATCGGCGGCAAGTCGGCGCTGAAATATTTGATTTATGTGGAAGGTGTACCGTTTGTAGAGGCGGTGCAGCTGCTGTGCGAGGAAAGCCCGATGTACATCCCCGTGCAGCATGAAGCGGTGGAGCGCGAGCGCCCGCCGTTCCGTCTGCCGAACACTGCGCTGAATAATGACCGCGTAACGCGGTATTTGCTGGGGCGCGGCATCTCACTGCCCACGATTCGCTACTGCATTGAGAGAAAAATTCTGTACGAAAGTGCAGAATATCACAACTGCGTTTTCTTGGGCAAAGACCCGCAGGGCGTGCCGAAATATGCGGCTCTGCGCGGTATTTATGACTATGGGAAACCGTTCAAGCGCGAGGCTCCCGGCAGTCAGAAGCAGTACGGATTCTGCATCCCGCCGATGCAGCCCGGCACTACCGTGGCCGTGTTTGAAGCCGCCATAGATGCCATGGCCGAGATGACGCTCTGCGGGGATGCTGCGGACAAGTACCGTCTGTCACTGGGCGGGGTCTCGTCCTCCGGCAAAGAGCCGCTGGCGTTACAAGAATTTCTGCGCCAGCACCCGGAAATTACCACGATAGAACTGCGGCTGGACAACGATGCCAAAGGGCGCATGGCGAGCATCGGCATCCGGAAAATTTATGCGGACCGCTACACCGTGCATGACCTTCCGCCCGACATCGAGAATGGAGATTACGCTGATATGGCAAAAAACAACCTGATGGCAAGAACTGCCGCCCACCGCGCGGCAGCTTGCCGATAGAGAGAAATCAACATGAAAGTTAGAAATCGTTCGCCCACTGCGGGCGCATAGGAGGTATCTGTTATGGCTGTGTTCCGTGTACAAAAGACGCAAAATTATACCATTATGTCCAACCATCATCTGCGCAACAAGGCTCTTTCGCTCAAGGCGAAGGGGCTTTTATCTTTGATGCTGTCTCTGCCCGAAGATTGGGATTATACCACGCGCGGGCTGGCCTCCATCTGCAAAGAGGGTGTGGACAGCGTGTGTGCCACCGTGCGCGAGTTAGAAGCAGCGGGTTATATTATCCGCCGCCGCATCCGCGACAAGAACGGTCAGATGCGCGGTATGGAGTACACGGTTTTAGAGCAGCCGCAGCCCCCGGAACAGGGTCCCGCAGAAGCTGCGCCTAAGTGTGCCCAACCAAAACAGGCAGAGCCTAAACGGGAAAAACCTGTACAGGAAAATCCTGCACAATTAAATACTAAAGAAATAAAGAAAGAAGAAACAAATAACGCATCGAATCCTATCCGCGCGGCGGGCCAACGGACAGAGTACCGCGCCCTGCTGCTGAAAAATATCGAGTATCCGATTTTGGCGCAGAATAACCCGATGGATACGATGCGATTGGATGAACTGGTGGAGTTGATGCTGGATGTGGTTTGTTCCAAACGGGCGGCTATCCGCATTTCGGGTGAGGAAATGCCTGCAGAAGTAGTAAAATCTCGATTCCTAAAATTGGGCGCGGAACACATTCAGTATGTTCTGGATTGCCTCAAGGACAACCCGCCCCGCATCCGAAACATCAAGCAATACTTACTGGCGGCGCTCTACAATGCGCCGCTGACGATAGAAAACTACTATGCCGCACAGATTGACTACGACCTGTGCGGCGGAAAGAGGTGACATGATTTGCAGATGAAATTTTATTCTCCGCTGACTGCGGACTTTTTCCCAAATGAACCTGACTATGAGGACGAGTTCTACGACGAGTACGAGGGCTACCCGCTGGACGGGCATGAACTGCTGGAATACGAGACAGCCATCCGCGATGCCGTCGAAAATGATACCCGCGACTTTGGCGGCGACCTCATGCAGTATTATCACGAGGACGATTCGGTTCGCGGCAAGGTAGTCACGGCCATCCCGTCCGTTGAGGTGCATGGCAACAAGCTCTGCGGGTGTCTGACCGTGGAACTGAAAGAAACTCTGCGCGATGATGAGCAGACCGTCCTGTGCAACTACATTTCCGGTCAGTACAGCGACGGCTGGGGTGAGGGCTTTGAGCAGAGGGATATTCGTGTGGATGACGGCACATTGGCTGTTCATTT
>OJRI01001387.1_pt1 | contig 12772 bp, 9 predicted proteins | sample 1599151 | NCBI WGS metagenome assembly OJRI01 (sample SAMN03922457, study PRJEB24848) | human gut metagenome | isolation source: stool sample | host: Homo sapiens | place: Germany | collected 2009-11
CACTGCATATCGTCGGCAGCGTCAGATGTGTATAAGAGACAGCAGGTCAAGTGAAGTAAGCTCAATACTGAAGGAAAACCGAAGGCAAGTCCTTCCAAAGGAGGAGATATGACTACTGTTCTGGTTACGGGCGGTGCTGGATTCATCGCCACCCACACCGACATCGAACTGCTCGACAAGGGCTACGACGTTATTTCCGTAGATAACTACGGCAACTCGTCTCCCGTGGCGCTTGAGCGCGTCGAGCAGATCACCGGCAAGCCGGTCAAGCGTTACGACGGTGACGTGCGCGATGAGGCGCTTATGGAACGCGTCTTCACCGAAAACAACATCGATTGGGTCATTCACTTCGCCGGTCTCAAGGCCGTGGGCGAGTCCGTGGCCAAGCCGATCGAATACTACGACAACAACCTGTACTCCACGCTTGTGCTGCTCAAGGTGATGAAGAAGCACAACGTCAAGAAGATCATCTTCTCATCCTCCGCCACCGTGTACGGCACGCCGAAGGAACTGCCGATCACCGAGGAGACGCCGACCGGCGGCACCACCAACCCGTACGGCACCTCCAAGCTGTTCCAGGAGCAGATTCTGCGCGACGTACATGTGGCCGATCCGTCCTGGACCATCGTGCTGCTACGCTACTTCAACCCGGTCGGCGCACACGAGTCCGGCCTGCTGGGCGAAGACCCGAAGGGTATTCCGGCGAATCTCACCCCGTACGTGGCCAAGGTCGCGGTCGGCGAGCTCAAGGAAGTCCAGGTCTACGGCGACGACTACGACACGCCCGACGGCACTGGTGTGCGTGACTACATCCACGTGGTCGACCTGGCCAAGGGTCACGTGGCCGTCATTGACCACATCGACAAGGAAGGCGTGTTCGTCTACAACCTGGGTACCGGCCACGGCTACTCCGTGCTTGAGGTCATCAAGGCTTACGAGAAGGCCGCCGGTCATCCGATTCCGTACGCGATCAAGCCGCGTCGCCCCGGTGACATCGCCGCCTGCTACGCCGACGCTTCCAAGGCGGAGAAGGAGCTTGGCTGGAAGGCCGAGCTGACCATCGACGACATGGCCGCCTCCTCCCTCAACTGGCAGACCAAGAACCCCAACGGTTTCCGCGACGCGGAGTGATATGAGCAGATGAGCTCCCTCTGATGAGGGAGCTCATTGTCGTTTCATCACACGATGCGCCTATCGGCGGCCCAGCGGGTGAGCTCGGTGCGATTCGAAAGCTGAAGCTTTCGCAGCACCGAGCTCACGTGCGTTTCGACCGTCTTGATCGAAATGAACAGTTCGGCCGCCACCTCTTTATATGTGTAACCACGCGCGATCAGCCGCATGACCTCCTGCTCGCGGGCGGACAGCCGGTCCAGCTCCTCATCATGAGCCCGTGCCGCACCATCAGCGCCGCCATCAGACCCCGCCGCTGGCACACCCTGGAAGGTCGAAAGTACAAAACCGGCCAGTTTTGGCGAGAACACGGCATAGCCCTCATGCACCTGCTTGATGGATGAAATCAAATCAGCGCCGGTAATCGTCTTGGTTACATAGCCCTGGGCGCCGGCGCGAATCACCGACCCCACATCCTGCGGCGCATCCGAAACCGACAATGCCAGAAACACGGTAGTGGGGGAGTAGGGCCGCGATTTGGCGAGGATCTCGGCACCGCCGCCACCCTCGCCGCCGGGCACATGCACATCCAGCAACACTACCTGCGGCTTGGTCTGTGCGATCATCGCCACCGAACCGGGCACGTCCGCCGCTTGGCCGACGATATCGAAGGAATCGCGCAACGTGGCGATTACGCCCGCACGGAACATCTCATGGTCATCGACCATGGCCACACGAATCTTGGCTGTCTCGTTCTCGCTCATCGATGTTCTCCCTGCGCCGCTTTCAGCGCGATCGGCATATGCATTCTGACCTCGGTGCCCCAGCCGGCCCTGGACACTATCTCCACTGTACCGCCGCGCCGTTTGATGCGGCCGATAATCGATTCGCGGATGCCCAGCCGGTCGGGCGGAATGGCGTCCATATCGAAGCCTTCGCCATGGTCGCGCACGAACACTTCAACCATCGTGTCGCTGGCCTCGCAATACAAAGACACCGGCTCGCCGCCATGCGTGACCGCATTGACCAACGCCTGACGGGTGGCGTCCAGCAGCGCATCGGTCTGGGCGCTCGGCCGCGCGTCGCCCACGGTGACCACCTCAATCGGCTTGCCGTGCTCGTCCTCCACCTCGGCGGCGATCTGCTTCAATCCGGCTCCCACCGAACGATCCGATGTGGAACGTTCCTGATACAGCCATTCGCGCAGCTCGCGCTCTTGGCTACGCGCCAGGGCGAATACGGTGGTCGGTTCCTCGGAGTTCAGCTGAATCAGCGCCAACGTTTGCAGCACGCCATCATGCAGATGGGCGGTCATGTCCGCGCGCTCCTCTTCGCGCTCCTTCAATGCCTGCTCGTGGGTGAGTCGTTGCAGCATCGCGTTCGCCCACGGCATCACCGCCACCACGATACCGACGATCATCACGAATCCGCTGGCAACAATGCGTCGAGGAGAGGTGCCCCACCCAGGAATGCTGACATTATTCACATACAATGCCCATCCCATGAAAATCAGTGCGATGCCGCCCAACATAGACAACAGCTGCGTGCCTCGCGGACTAAGATTCATCCATGCCAGTGCGATGCCGCCCAACCCTACCAGCAGCGGAAACACAATCTGGACATCCGCACCGGTGCTGGTGAGCAACAGTCCAGTGGCCATCAACGCGAAACCGGCCAATGCCACGACGGCCGGTTTCGGAGCACGTTGGATGGCCTCGGACAATGATTCCGGTGCGGCAGCCGATTCGTCGTCATGAGCGGCAAGTGGCTGATTGCCTCGCGCAAGCGGCGCCTGATTAACGGGCACTGTGCGAGCCGCAGCCGCCACCGGGTCTCCGGCAGGCATGAACACCCACAGGAATACATAAGCGATGATGCCTGCGCCGTAGAGGACGGTCAGTGCGATGAACGCAATCCGAACCCATGCCACGCCGATGCCCAAGTGCAGGGCGATGCCCTTGCACACGCCGGTGAGCCAACGGCCCTGCCGGGGGCGCATCAACGGCATGCGCGCGGGCAGCAATGGTTCGGGAGATGACGTCATACTCCTATTGTGCCGCGCTCAGGGCGTTACGGCCGGGGTTTTACCCGGTGTTCAGGGAACAATCAGGGTGTTCCCCGAGCGTTGTGGCAGTGGTCGGGCGGTGTAATGGAATCATGAGCAATCCAAACGCGAATCCATATCAGCCACAGCCGCAGCCTGGTCCGCAAAAAAACAAGACATCGCGACGCTTCTTCACTTGGGTGCGATCCAGTGGACTGGTTCGCGGCGACGACCGGTGGATCGGCGGCGTATGCAGCGGCATCGCTTTACGGCTTGGCTGGAGCCCCACATTAGTACGTGCGTTGGTGATTGTATGTACATTGTTCTTCGGTTTTGGCGCAGCTCTGTACGCACTCGGCTGGTTTCTGATGCCGGATGTACGCGATGGGCACATCTTGGCCGAGGACCTCATTGCCGGCCAATGGGACTGGAATTGTCTGGGATGCTTCCTGTTCCTCGCCGTGGCAATCGTGATTCCAGGTGCGGGGTGGGGTTGTATTGCGCTCGCCGCCTTAGCGCTATGGCTGTTGGCCAAAAGCGGCATTCGCCAGCAGGAAGGGTGCGGATTCGGGGCATCTGCGCCGCGACCGGTTTCACAGCCTGTGTCATATCCAGCTCCACAGCCTGTCTCATATCCAGCCGCGCAACCAGTACCTCAATCTCCTTTGTATTCAGCTCCGCAACCTGTTTCACAACCTGTTTCACAAACCGCGCCTAGTGTTTCACAGCCTGTTTCACAGCCTGTCTATCAGTCGATGCCCAGCGTGATGCCGGGTACTGTGCCCGGCGCGATGCCCGGCACAGTACCCAACGGGCCGTTTGCCCCCGACCGTATGAATGCGACGGCCTATGCCCCCACCGAGTCCAAGCGCCGCAAGCCGGCGGGCCCAATCGTGGTCTTGAGCATACTGGGCCTTACCTTCCTCTCCTTTGCCGGTCTGATGGGACTGATTTGGGTAAACGACATGGGCATTATCGGCATTATGCGTCTGGGCACCATCTGGATTGCCGCAGTATGCATAGTGATGGGGCTGGTGGTCATCATTCTCGGATTCAGAGGACGGCGTACCGGTGGTCTGATTCCTCTCGGACTGGTTGCCGGTGGATGCGCGCTCTGCATGACCATCGTTTCAGGCACGTATGGCGTGTACTACCGTGATCTTGGTGCCAGCGGCATCAATACTGTTGTTTCACTGAGCCAATCTGTCAGTGCGAGAAACAGCGACGGCATGAACGATGTGCAAAAGGATGGCATCTTCGTTGCCGATGCCAGCGATGCCACGTTTGAAACATTGCAGCAAGGTGTGGCGTTCAGCGGTGAAAACTACAACACCGATCAGGCAATCATTGATTGGTCCGATTGGGACAAGACACATGGACCGCACACGGTGAAGATGCTGGATGGCAAAACTTCCATCAGTAATTGCCCGGTCGGTACCATCACCATAGCCGCAACACAGGCGCAAGTGCATATCGTTCTGCCGGATTCCTGCACTTACGCCTTCGGCACCGCCGACTCCTACTACTCCACTTCGAGTGACGTTGGCGGCAAATACGAGATGGTATACAACAACTACATGGGTCCAAGCTTTGTTTTCTTCGAAGCTGAAAGTGCCACCAATGGGCCTGATCACGAATGGTTGTATAAGGAATCCGCCATGCCGGACAACGGCCCAGAATTAAAAATCAATATTCCCTATGTGGTGGAAGCACGTGTCAACGTGGTGTACGCCTCCGATTGGGAAGGCTCTACGTTCCAGCCGCTTGCCGATATATACGACGGCAACAGTACAAGCAAGAACACAACCGAACAATCGGAATGATCAAGCCGTTGCAACTAGGAGATGGAATCATGACTGATGAAACCAAGGAATTCGCCTCCATCGAGGATGCGACACCGACCACGGCCATACCTTCCGAAACCGACGCGACCACCGCGACCACAACCATGGTGACCGTCGATGACCGAACCGATACCACGGTGCTGCCATCCGCAGCGGATGATGACGAAACGGCTGTGCTGCCCGTCCCCGACAATCATGCGAATGCGTCGGTCTCGGATGTGGATACGCAGGCAACAGCTGCCTCTCCATCGCCCATCGAACCAACCACAGATCGGATTGCCCTGGAAACAGTTGCCGATGCCGTGGAGGGAGATGGTGGGCCGATTCCATCTGCCGATGATGTGCCGATGTACGCAGCATCTTCAGCACGACCTCCCTATGGGCAGTCTCAGACCGCCGGCAAACCATGCCAGCCTGGGGGGAGCGCCAAGAACGTCCAGAATGCTAAGGATGTCCAGAATGCTAAGGATGTCAAGAGTGCCAAGAACATCCAGAAACAGAGCACCAGCGCGCCTACTGTGGTATTCGGACTATTAGGCGTGATTATCGGCGTGATCGCGCTGGTTTTCGGGTACATATCTCCGGATCGGATGATTTCGTTGTTCTCGCCGAATCCGCAATTGCTGACGGCTATTATTTGCGCCGTAGTGGGACTGATTCTGGTAATAGTGGCCGTTGTATGGGCCATAGTCGGTGCCGTCAAGAAGAGAAAATAGCGTTACAAACCATTGCATTACGGTCCCAGTAGAAGCACATTATGACGGGAGCCGACCGATAAGAGCCGACCGTTCTATGCTGATGGGGGGGAGGCATAGTAACTATGAAGCGGATTTCGGTGCGGCGGGTAGCGAGCGTCATCGTCACCGCGATGGCGATGACGCTGGTATTCGCCACACTTGGCTGGGCGATGATGCCGCAATGGAACACACGGCCCTACACCAAGCACATCGTTATCGCTTCTGCCGACACCACCATCACCCCTGCCCATGCGAACATTCCCCACGAGGGGCGATATCGTACGCGTGAAACCCGACTATCCATCAAGACCGGCGACGGCGTCACGCTACCCGCCGTACTACGTGAACCGGTCGACGCTCCCGGGCCACGCCCGGCTTGTCTGTTCATTCACGGGTCCGGTACCAGCGGTGCCGAGGATTTCGGCGATATCGCCAACGCCATGGCCTCTGCCGGCATCGTGACCTTGGTGCCGGCCAAGCGCAACGACAACTACACCGTGCTGCATCGCGACTACCCGCGTTTTGCTCGCGAATACGGGCGTTCGCTCGACGTGCTGCGTGGCATAAGCGGCGTGGACCCCGCCAAAACCGGCATCTACGCCGAATCCGAAGGCACCTGGATCGCCACGATTCTAACCTCGAAACGGCAAGACATTGCCTTTGCCATACTTACATCCGCACCGGTGTTCAATGGACGTGAGCAAATGGCCATGGCTGTCAGCGCCTATACGCATGAGGCCGGCGCGCCCAAGCCCGTGGTCAAAGACATGGCCAAATTGATGTCGCTGGACTACGCGCCATTCGATCTGGCCTATGCCGACTTTGATGCCGACCGGTATCTGAAATCCCTCACCATGCCGGTGCTGGTGAACTACGGCACCTACGATACGGCCATGCCCATCGAACAGGGGGCGCAGCGGATCATCGCCACGGCCAACAAGTCCGGCAACGAGAACGTCACCGTACGCTATTTTGCCGGCAACCATCAGATGCGGGCTGGTGAGGGCTTATTCACCCCGAACCTGCCATTGGCCGAAGGCTATACGCAAGCGCTGGAAAATTGGGTGAACGGTGTGACTGCCGGAACCAAAGCCGATGGATGGGCAACGCCCCAAGTCGCCGGTGCGACACCTCACCAGCGCTTCGCCGCGCCGCAACGTACCAGATCCGGTATCGTCGGCTCGCTCGGCGTGCTGGCCGGTCTGATGGTGGCAGGGCCCGTGCTGATCGTGATGGCGGCGATATTAGGTATTGGCTTGACTGTGTTTTCTTGGCTACAGACGTTGCTGGCCGGGCGACGTAGTGTGGCGACTGTGCGGGCCATGCATGCGACGCCGAGTGGGCTGGGAGCCGCCCAACAGCGTACGTTGCACGGCATTGCCGGCTTATCTGCCGGTATCGGCACAGCGGTAATGGTGATTACCGTGCTGTTGTATGGCTATATGAGCGCCGTAGGCGTATCGGCTGTATTGGTTATGCCTCAACCGCGGCTGTTTGCCGTCGGATGGGTGGTGCTGCGAATAGCGACCATGCTGTTGGTGGTGCTGTTTGCTTGGGAAATGGAACGTGTCTGGTATTGCCGCGCCGATATCGTCGGTGTGCGGCGCGTCATATGCGTGATGGTAGCGCTCGGCACTCTCACCACACTGATGACACTGGCATTCTGGGGCCTATTCTCGCTGTAATTCTGCCGATGTGCGCCGGTCAATGGGGCCTGGCGGGCAAGCTGCGTTGGTGGTCTGGGTGTGGGGCGATCGGCAGATTGCGTTGGACTGGGTGTGGCCGGCCGGCGTACATCAGTCGGGGGTCCGGTACACAGTGAATGGCTGAGTATTACGCTTGGGAGGCTTCGGCCTCCTCCAAGGTGTCGAAACCGCCGAGCTGGACCGTGTGCAACAAGGTTTCCTCAGTGATATTGCGTTGCAGGCTGGCTGCGGCCCGCTCGCCAATCATCGCTTCGTAACGTTCGAAGGTCTGGTCGGAATACGTACCAAGCTCGCCGCGCAGATAGGTTTCGAATGAGGTGGCAGATGGTGTGTCTTCGGTGGTGGTGAGTACGCGCATCGCCTCGCCGAGCTTGGGGTAGCGCTCGCGGAAATCCTTGGCCCAGGCGACCTGCTGGGCGATGACCTGTTCCTGACGGGCCACGCGCTCTTCAGAGAGACGCGGAATATACGGCTCTATGTTCTTCGTGAAATCTTCCGGCGCGGTGGAGGCCATCATGCGGCCGTATTTTTCGGTCACGAGGTTGCGGCCCACGTGGTCGGCCGCGTCAAGATCAGCGGTATAGCTGGTGAGTAATGGCCGCTCCCATGTGAGGAACTGGGCCAGCCGCATCTGGTGGAACACCGGCCAGTTGCCTTGGCATGCCGCGCGTCCACCCTCATTGTTGGTGCGCTGGAACTGATCCCATTCATGGCGCACAATAGCCTCGCGCAGTTCATCATCAGTCAGTTCGTTGGTCATCGACGTTCCTTTCACTAATCCTCTGATGAGGGAGATGGCACGGCGAAGCCGTGACAGAGGGAGCTTGAATCTACAAACTTTTAAGCACCGGATCATCGGAGGCGATGTGGTCCTCGACATACGGGCGCTGCCATTCGAGGAAGGTCTCGCCGGACGTGGTCAGGTGTTCGCGTTTGAGTTCCCTGACGATATCCGCCGCAATCTGCTCCACGATATCGTTGATTTTCTCGATTGCTGTAGCCGCGCCCTTGCCGCCTTCGCCGAATCCGGCCCCTCCATAGCAGGCTGCCGAACTCAATCGCATCACGGTTTCCAACTGTTCGCCCACGTTCGGCAACAGCGCGAACATCGAGCCAGACAGCTTGCGCAATGCTGCGAACTGCCACTTGTAATACGGCATATAGCCCACCACCATCGGCACGTTAACCAGGAACACCAACGAGGCGGTGGCCTGCACGAACTCGTGGATGGACAGCCATGCGGCCGCGCCGTCGCCGCGCTTCAACGAACGCGGCAGATTATATTGACCGGCCTGGGCGATCATGCCCAATCGCTTGGAAATCAAGGCAAGCCGCACATCGTCGGGCATGTTCTTGAACCCTTGGCGCGTCTTGGAAAACAGACCGGTGGGATCGGCGAACACCTCGCCATTGGTGGCGGCGGCCAAGGTCGATTCCTGAAGCATTAGCCACTCATGCGGCGCGGTCTGCGCCGGCGCAGTGTGATACCCGGTGATCGACTCAAAGAAGTCACCGATGCGGAACACGCCGTCACGGCGATTCGCGCCCTGTGCGCGCGGCGTGACGGGGGAGAGCGGTGCATCAATCGGAGTCGTCATCGCTTCCGCCACATCAGAGGACGCCGCGCCTGACTCGGCAGTGGCGGTATCGTGCGTAGCGGTGCCGGGGGTGGGTGCGTTTGCCGCATCGGGTATGACGGTGGAGCCTGCACCTGCGGAGGGGAATGCTCCGGAAGCATCGGACCTGGCATGCGCCTCGAACGTCACGCGGCCTTGCGCATCCACGCTGAACTTGCGCGGCAGTGCCTCGTAATCGACCTCAAGTTGCTCGCCGATCGCCGCGTAATCCTCATCCGTAAGCCACAGGCAGAAGCGCGGGCCGAAATCGTGGTCCTGCGAATACGCATCATCGAATCCGTAGCATTCCGAGCCATGACCCACCAGACCGGCGGCGATACGCCCGGCATACTGCGGATACTTCGCCGCAATCATCGGCTTGCCCATCTGCGTCCAGAACGCGCGGGCCAGCTTCAGTCCGGACACCGGGCATGCGGAAACGGCCTCGGCCGCGCCCGCAGAACCGGTCGACACCGAAACGGTGGATGGGGAAGATGCCGCGTTCGCACCGGTCTTGCCCTGTGCCGGGCTGTTCGGCAGCCGCGAGCCGGACTGGGGCAGCGCGCCTGCATCGCCGGCAACACCTGCATTGTCAACCGTCACCCCGGCCTGCGCCGCCGCTTCCTCGGCCTGCCGCAGATTGTCGGCGGTGATACGCCAGTAATCGGTGTCCTTGCCGTAACATTCCTCGATCACGGCCAGCGCATGCCGGTATCCAGTAACCGCATCCGCATACCGTCTCTCGGCAAAGCACACCTGCGCGAAGCCCGCCAGTGCGGAGGCATAATGCGCGGAATGTTCCAGATGGCCGGTGCGATAGATTTCCAGCGCCTTGGCTGCATGCCAATGCGCGTCCTCCAACTTGTGTTCGGTCAGCAGGGTCAACGCCAGATTCGTGTGCGAGCTGGACACGTCGATATCCGCGTCCGGATTCACGCTCGAGGCTTCGATAATGCGCAGCGCTTCACGCAACTCCAGTTCCGCCTTGTCGGGCCGATTCGTCTCGCTGTAGAGCATCGACAGATTGTTGTGCAGTGCTGCGAGCCTACGGTCGGTGGGCGCCAGCGAATGCCGGCAGACACTCTGCGCCTGATGATACAAATCCTCGGCCTGATCGTATTGTTTGGCCGCGCGCATCGAGGTGGCGCAATTGATTAGCGTGGTGGCCCACGCCTCGGATGTGCCGGTGGTCAAGCCCATACGAGCGGCCAGTTCCAGCGCTCGCTGCACAATCCACTGATTCTCCTTGTGCCGACCTTGCGAGCGATAGAAGCCCATCGTTTCGTTGAGCACGGTGAGCAGTCCGGCCTCGTCGCCGGCGTTTTCCGCGTCCACCATCGCCTGTTCCAAGTACGGGCCGGCTTCGGTGGCGGCCGTGTGGCGATCGAAAATCGCGTCCAGTCCGTTCAGGAATTGTTGGGTATCAAAGGTTGCGGGCGATTGATCGGCATCGTCCGCAACCTGGTTCGCCGTGGAATCGGCACCTTGTGCTGCGGCCGCCGCATCGGTGTCGTCGGCATCGTCTGGACCATGCGCGAATTGCGCGGCGAATTGTTTGAGCAGTGCTTCCTCATCCATACCGCCAGACCTCCCTGAATCGTGTCTGATTTCAGTCTATTAATACTGTGAACAAACACGTCAGGGAGTTTGCTGTGAGCTTGGTCTCAGTCCACCTTGGTTTCGCGCAAGCGGTGAATGGCGTCGGTATCGGTTTCGCAGCGCCACGAGTAGAAGGCCAGCAGCCCTACGGCAAGCAGAGCCAGCGGCATACCGCCCAGGCCGGTATAGCGATAGTTCATCGAGAAGGTGGTGAGCATCGCGCCGCCGACAATCGAGCCGATGGCATTGCCGAAGTTAAACGCCACCTGTACAGCCGCGCCGGCGATCAGCTCGCCGCCGCCCTGGCCGGCTTCGGTCATCAGCAATTGCTGTGGAGCGGAAGTAAAGAACAATCCGATGGCGATCCAGAACGTCAGTACAGCGGTCATCGGCTGATTACCCGGAGTGATAAGCACCAGCAACAAGCCGAGGCAGGAGATGGACTGACCTATTGCGGCCGCGCCGGCATGCCTCCAATGGTCGGTCAGACGACCTCCAAGCAGACCGCCGATGACCATACCAAAGCCGGCAAGCATCATCAGCATCGGCACCAGGGAAGACGACCATCCGCCGGTTTTCTGCAGCCAAGGGGAGACGTAGCTCCACCAGCAGAACACACCGGCATTGCCGGTGAACACGGCGGCCAAAATCACCCACGGGCCACGGCGGGTGAGGAACTTGAACTGACCGGCGATGCCTGCGTCCTTGATCGGTGCAACGTACGGAATCCACGCCGACGCCAGCACAATCGTCATTGCCGCCCAAGCGGCCAAAATGCCGAAGGCAAGACGCCAGGAAAGGAACTCGGCCATCAAGGTGCCCGCCGGTACGCCGAGCATATTGGCCACGGTCTGTCCGGTGACCATCACGGATACGGCCTGCGCCTCCTTGCCTTCCTCCGCCAGAGTCTTGGCGATGAGTGTGGCTGTGCCGAAGAATGCGCCGTGCGGCAGGCCGGCGACGAATCGTGCGACGACCAGCATGGCGGCATTGACGGAGAATGCGGAAGCCAGATTGCCCACCAAGGCAATCACCATAAACAATATGATGAGGTCCTTCGGCGGCACCTTGCGGCCGAATACCAGAATCAGTGTGCCGAAGCACACGCCGATCGCATACGCGGAAATGTAATGGCCTGCGGTGGGGATGTCCACGCCGGTGGCGGCCGCGGCCTGCGGCAGAATGCCCATCATCACGAACTCGGCGGCACCGAGAATGAACGCGCCCGAAGCCAGTGCAAGCAGACTCTTCTTCATGGTTCCTCTAATTACTTCAGTATTACTTACAAAAACAGTGCGGCAATCGATTGATTCGAGCGATATATTACGGTGGTCCGCCAACAAATACGGGGGCTTGCCGTGATGTGGTTTGTCGCTGTGTGCGGCGGGTTGTTTACCGCTGTTCGATCGCTTGGTTTGATTGTTGGGACAGGAAACGAAAAACCGGATTGCTGATTTCTCAACAATCCGGTCCAGTTGTCGGGCTGGCGGGATTTGAACCCGCGGCCTCTTCGTCCCGAACGAAGCGCGCTACCAAGCTGCGCTACAGCCCGTTTGGCAACAGATGTAGATATTACATTGTGGTGGTGGACAATGCAAATCGGCATGTCGCGAGTGTTGCGTGATGGTGGATTCGCCATGTGTACAGGTCTCTCAAGCCTTGTGCAGGGCCGGTTTTGCGTCATGTGAGCGGGTGTTCAGATGGCCGTGCGGTCTGCCGGGCTCATAATCGCCGGCCTTGCGTACACTGATGAATCATGGCTGAAGTTGTCGAAAATACCGAAAACACTGAGAATGAAACCCCGGCCGTCCCGCAGATGAGCACCGTCGAACGTGCGGAAATGCTGCTCGAGCAGGACGCCACCATCCGCGAGAAGATCAAGTCCGGTGCCACGCTGGACGAAGCCGTGGACCCCTCCAACAAGGAGTTCGGCCCGCTGGCTCACCCCGAGCAGGTGCAGATGCGCGTGGCCAAGCGCGCGATGATGCTTGAGGCCGGCATCGCCCCCTACCCGGTGCACTTGGACGTCACCGACACCATCGAGGCGGTCCGCGCCAAGTATGACGGCAAGCTCGAGGCTGGCGAAGAGACCGAAGACATGGTCGGCATTGCTGGC
>OJRI01001397.1_pt1 | contig 12718 bp, 7 predicted proteins | sample 1599151 | NCBI WGS metagenome assembly OJRI01 (sample SAMN03922457, study PRJEB24848) | human gut metagenome | isolation source: stool sample | host: Homo sapiens | place: Germany | collected 2009-11
AGAGGTCTCGTGGGCTCCGAGATGTGTATAAGAGACAGCTTGCTCACGAATTCCGGAACAATATCCTTCATGGCAGCAACAATTTTCATCTGGTCATAGGTGTAACTTACATCAATCAGTTTCTGGATACGCTCCTTCACCTCGTCATAGTCATACTCACGCACCGTAGCAATCATAATCTTCTCATGATAGGTGGGCTTTGTAAGCTCCTTCACATTCAAGAGTTCCTCGTAGAGCTTCTCGCCATGACGGAGACCGGTAAATTCAATCTTCACATCCGTACGTCCGGAAAGGCTGATCATACGCTTGGCAAGGTCCACAATCTTCACCGGCTTACCCATGTCGAAGATGTAGATTTCACCGCCGTTGCCCATACTGCCGGCCTCAAGAACAAGGCGGCAAGCTTCGGGAATGGTCATGAAGTAACGGATTATCTCAGGATGGGTCACCGTCACCGGACCGCCACGCTGAATCTGGTCGCGGAAACGGGGAATGACAGAACCGTTGGAACCCAGCACATTGCCGAAACGCGTAGTGATGAACTGAGTGGCATGGCCTCCCTCCTTCTGCAACTTCTTCGCAAGAGACTGCACATAAATCTCGCAAATACGCTTGGAACAGCCCATCACGTTTGTAGGGTTAACAGCCTTGTCCGTAGAAATCATCACAAACTTCTCCGCACCGTATTTCACGGCAAGATCGGCAACGGTGCGCGTGCCGAATACGTTCACCTGGATGGACTCGGAAACGTTGTCCTCCATCATCGGCACATGCTTGTAGGCGGCCGCATGGAAAATATACTGGGGCTTGAACTCCCTGAAGATATCCTCCATGCGCGTGGCATTGGAGATGTCGGCTATGATGGTCTCGGCATCGATGTCGCGCCAACGGTCCTGAAGTTCCAGACGGATGTCGTGCAGAGGGGTCTCGGCCTGGTCCACTAAAATAAGTTTATAGGGATTGAACGAAGCCACCTGGCGCATGATTTCACTGCCGATGGAGCCGGCGGCGCCCGTAATCATCACACGCTTGCCCTCCAGATGAGAGGCAACCTTATGGATATCTATCTCGATAGGATTGCGCTGAAGCAGGTCCTCAATCTGAATTTCCTTCAACTGTGTGCGGCTCAGCGCCTGACCGTTCCACTCGCTCAAAGGAGGCGCGGTCATCAGTTTGATGTTGTGCACCAGCAGGCGGTCAGCCATGTCGGACTTCTTCAGTTCCTCCATCTTGGCAGGAGAAATGATGATGGTCTGCACATCGCGGTCGTTCAGCACATCAATCAGCGTATCATCGTTGGGGAACACCCTGACACCCATCATCACCTTGTTGATAAGCTCAGGTTCGTCCGCAATGAATCCGCGCAGACGGTAGTGGTTGCGCAGATTGACACGCAATGCCTTGGCAATGTTGACCCCGGCTTCCTTGGCACCGTAAATGAACACATTGGCACTATGGGTGCCGTCGAAGTTCAGCGCCTCGAAGAAAGTCTTGACAATCACACGGGAACATGCCATCATGGCAAAGCTGATGATATAGGACATGAACAGCACGCTGACCGGAGCCAGGTTGAACTCCAAATAGCTTTCCGTCAGGACGCTCGTTATCATCAGCAGTGCATACGACACCGTCAATGACACAAAAATGCGCATGATATCCACAAAGGAAGAGAAGCGCAACACATTGGAATACGTACGGAAAACACGGAAGAAAATCAAGTTGACAACAACCGTCCATAAAATGGTCTTGTCAATGGTAGAGGATTCCAAAAAAATGCTTCTGAAATCATATCGGAGAGCATAGGCCAACAGACTGGATATGACGATGATAAATACGTCAATTAATAGAATAGTCCATATCGGAAGCACTTTCGCGGAAAGATACCGATGAAAAAAATTTCGCTTCATTTCGCTTGACAGTTTTGTTTTAGGCGAGGCAAAGATACACTATTTTAGTCAAAACAGACAATAAATCGATAAAAAAATGTTATAACAATTATTTATCGTCTATAAAGAAACCATCCCACCTCCCCCGTTTTAACAGTCAGAAAGCGGGATAGAAATAGTTTTGCCCCGGAAAATGCGGTATCCGCTACATCAGATTACTTGCCAACTCGCTCAACTGGCTACGTTCTCCTTTCACCAGATTGACATGGGCAAACAAATTCTGGTCTCTCATGCGGTCTATCATATAGACAAGCCCGTTGGACTGACTGTCCAGATAGGGTTGGTCTATCTGCTGAATATCACCGGTAAACACCATTTTTGTGCCTTCACCGGCACGGGTGATGATGGTCTTAATCTCATGCGGAGTCAAGTTTTGGGCTTCATCAATAATACAGTAGGTCTCGCTCAAACTGCGCCCGCGGATAAAGGCTAATGCCTCGATGACCACTTGTTCACTTTTTTGCATATCCTCCAAGCGTTTCACTTCAGAGGAATTGGCAGCGAACTGATGCTTGATTACATTCAAATTATCGAACAAAGGCTGCATGTAAGGAGCCACTTTCTCATTGGCATCACCGGGAAGGAATCCAAGGTCTTTATTGGATAGGGCCACGATGGGACGTGCCAGGAGAATCTGCTTGTAGTCGGTAAGTTTTCCCAATGCGGCGGCCAATGCCAGCAGGGTCTTGCCGGTTCCCGCCTTGCCGGTCAGGGCAACCAACTTGATGTTCGGGTCGTTCAGCACCTCAAAAGCAAAGCTCTGCTCGGCATTGCGCGGCTCAATGCCATAATTCTTTGTCTTGTGGACCCGGCAAATCGAATGGGCAAAGGGATTATAACGCGCAAGCACACTGCTGCGGTCACTCTTCAGCACAAAACATTCGTTGGGACGAATGATGTCCTTAAAATCGAACTCGTTGATGTCCAGTCCTTCTTTGGAAGAATAAATGCGGTCTATCAGCGCAGGGTCAATACCCTCGAACACTTCATTCGACTTTTCGAATATATCCACATTGATTACCTTATCATTGATGTAGTCTTCGCACAGCAGACCGATGGAACGCGCCTTCATGCGCAGATTCACGTCTTTCGTGACAAGGATGGTTTTCATTTTAGGCTTTTTGGTGGAAAGCCAGTCCACTACCGACAGAATCTGATGGTCGGGGATGCGTTCGGGAAAGGAATCACGTACTCGGGGAGAGTCCACCATGCCTGCCACCACAAACAGACGGCCTAAGCCCTCTCCCAATGGCGCCCCTTTGGTGAACAGATTGTCATCGGTAATCAAATCTAGCTCACGGACAAACTCACGCGCATTGAAATTAATCTGCTCATTACCTTTCTTGAATTTGTCCAGTTCTTCAAGGACTACGATGGGAAGATAAATGTCATTCTCTTGAAAATTCTTCAAACAGTTATAATCGTGAAGAATCACATTCGTATCAATCACAAAATTTTTCTTAGCTCCCATACACGTTAGATTTAAATTGTTAATACCTTTGCATAAGCTTAAGATAAGCTACACTGCAAGCAATTTCAAGCAAGCTTGATTGCGTCCGGTTTGCATTATCTTTGTCGCTTTTAAAGATAACAAATTAATAGGGAGAAAGGATTGCTTCTCCGTTAAATATTATAAAAGATGGATTATCAGGACACTTTAACTTACTTATATAACAGTGTGCCCATGTTTCAGCAAGTGGGCGGCTCAGCATACAAGGAAGGATTGGAAAACACTCTGACCCTGGACGCACACTTCGAACATCCCCACCGCAGTTTCCGCAGCATTCATGTGGCCGGTACCAATGGAAAGGGTTCCTGCTCGCATACGCTTGCCGCCATACTGCAAGAGGCAGGATACAGGGTCGGGCTCTATACCTCGCCCCATCTGGTGGATTTCCGGGAGCGCATCCGGATTAACGGACAGCCTATACCCGAGGAATACGTCATCCGTTTTGTAGAGCAGGAACGTGGCTTCTTCGAACCCCTCCATCCCTCTTTCTTTGAGCTGACCACCGCCATGGCCTTCCGCTACTTTGCCGATGAAAAGGTGGATGTAGCCGTAATCGAGGTGGGACTAGGCGGACGCCTGGACTGTACCAATATCATCCGTCCGGATGTATGCATCATCACCAACATCAGTTTTGACCATACCCAATTCCTGGGGGACACCTTGGCAAAAATCGCAGGAGAGAAGGCAGGAATCATTAAAAGCGGTATCCCCGTTATAATCGGCGAGACCACTCCCGAAACGAAACCGGTATTTCTGGAAAAAGCACAGACAACGGGTGCTCCCATCTACTTTGCCGAGGAGAATGACCGTGAAGACTATCCCGGAATAGAATACGAACTGAAAGGGCTCTACCAGCAGAAAAATGCCCGGACCGTACTCACCGCCCTCCCGCTACTGAAAGAAGCCGGCTACCGGCTGGACGGACAAGCAGTGCGCAGTGGCTTTGCCCGTGTGGTGGAACTGACAGGCTTGATGGGACGCTGGCAAAAACTGCAGGAGTCGCCCACCCTGATTTGTGACACCGGCCACAATGTGGGAGGCATCACCTACATTACAGAACAACTGAAGCAACAGACTTACCGACAGCTACACATCGTCATAGGCATGGTGAATGACAAGGATATACGGGGGGTACTGGCCTTGCTACCCCGGGAAGCGACCTACTACTTCACCAAAGCCAGCGTGAAGCGAGCATTGCCCGAAAGCGAACTACAGGAGCTTGCCGAAGCAGCAGGTCTGGAAGGACATTGCTATCCTGATGTACCTGCCGCCGTGCGGGCCGCACAAGAAAAAAGCCTCCCGGAAGATTTCATCTTCGTGGGAGGCAGCAGTTTCATTGTGGCCGACTTGTTAGCGAACCGCGATGCACTCAATCTCTACTAAGGCATCTTTGGGCAACGCCTTCACTGCCACAGCCGAACGTGCCGGGAAAGCACCGTCAAAATAGGTGGCATATACCTTGTTCATATCAGCGAACAAGGACATGTCTGCCAGAAAAACGGTTGTCTTCACAATATTCGCCATGCTCAGACCTGCCTCTTCCAGGATATGCTTTATATTCTCCAAGGACTGGCGGGCTTGCGCTTCAGCACCTTCAGCCATCACTCCGGTAGCTGCATCAATAGGCAACTGACCTGATACAAATACCATTCCACTGGCTTCGATAGCCTGGCTATAAGGGCCTATGGCGCCCGGTGCCTTCTGGCTGCAAATCACTTTCTTCATGATTGTCAAAGTTTGTTTTTATTAATAATCGAGTCTATTTTCTTTTTTGAAATAAAAAAAATCCGAAGTATATGCAGTATTCCGGAAATCCACGCATTTTATAAATAAAACAACGTAATTTCACTCATAACCTGTTATACCTAGACTTAACTCATTTAACACGGGGGAGTTCCCCAAAACAGAGGCTCTGCTTGCGAAAGCAGAGCCTTTATTCTATCCCATCCCTTTACTTGCAATGCTTCTCAATCAAAGCATCCACATTGGGGTCACCCAATTCCTTTGCCTTGGCAAAGCTGGCACAAGCTTCCTTGTCCTTCTTCATCTGCAGCTGGGCGATACCCATCAGACGGTAGGCCTCGGCATACTTAGGGTCTTTCTCCAGAGCAGCCTTCAGCACATTCAACGCCTCTTCGTAACGTCCCACGCGAAGATTCACCACTGCCAGTTCGGCACGGTAAGTCAAATCCTCCGGATTCAGTTCGATGGCTTTCGCCATATCGTCCAGCGCACGCTGGTACTGCTTGGCCTTCAAAGCAGCCTGCTCACGGTAATAGTAGAACATGTCGTTCACTTTACCGTTCACGGCATTGTAATAGGCGTCATAATCCAGCATGGCATTACGCGCCTGGTCTGCATTCATACGGGCTTGGGCACGCTCCAGCAAGTAAGGGGCGGCTTCCTCCGTATAGGGCTGGGTAAAGCGGGCCACACAACTGTCCATCAGAGCCAGTACCTCCTCGGCAGGCGCCTGCATCAATTCCTTGGTCTTGGCGGCACTGAAGAAGGTAGCCGGAGAGGCCAGAATGGTCTTATTCACTTTATCATAGCTGGTAAATGCCGACGGATAGTCCTGCTTGGCAAACAGGATGTCACCCTCCAACTGGACATAAACCGGAAGCTCGTCAATGGCTATCGCTTTCCGTACCTCGTCCAGAGCCTTGTCGAGCGACCAGTCCTTATAAACTTTCTCGGGCTTGCCCAATGCATAATTATAGATTATCTTGGCCCGGTTGTAATACACATCATCTTTCTTTGCGGCAACCTCCAAAGCCTTATCCATATCTGCGGCGACCTTATCCATGGAAGCATCTTCACGGGACATGAACAGATGCTGGGAAGCACGGCGCAGATAACCGTCGGCACTGGCAGGATATTGTGCAATGAAATCGTTCAGAGTCTCCATATACTTCTCCGGAGACAGTTGGGAAGAAGCCATGTAGAGGAACACCAAAGCCTGCTCTTCGGTATCGGGCAATGCCTTCTTAATACCGATGCCCTTCAATGACATATCTCCATAAGACAATGCGGAGATATTCTGCGACATGGCGAAATTGGCATCAATGGCATAGCAGATGGTAGCCGTGTCTTGTCCGGAGGACTTCTGCGCAAGGCCGAAGACCTGCCCGTCCACAGTCATCAGCGGACAACTCACCATCTTGTCCTTCAGACGCATATCGAGCGTATAATAGGAATAGTTGCCGGAAATCTTATCAGCTTCCTTTACTTTCCCGGCAGTGAAGGAACGGTCCTTTTGGGTGGAATAAGGCAGCAGATATACATCCGCACCGGCAGCCGGAGCCACAGCAGCCAAAGTGAGTGCCGTGACTTTCTTTCCGGAGATGCCGACACGGAACTTGACAACATCGTACATGTCATCGGCCCCCATAATGGCCTCCACCGGCATCTGTGCCCCGTCCGAGCTCATCACAACGGCGCGCTGGGCACCTTTGAACAAGGTGTAGTCAGAAAGCGCAACGCCATCTTCAGTGACAAAAAAGCCGTTTCCAGTATTCAGTATCTTATCGTTCTGGTCGTAGGTCACCACCGAAAAAACGGCACGTTTGGCTTTGTCTACCCACTTCGGGGCTTGTGCCACACTCCACTGAGCCAATAAACAGAGAGTGAGCATCAACAGCAATTTCTTTTTCATATCTTAGTTGGTTCTTTGTTTTACCGCTTCATAAATCAAAATGCCGGCTGCAACGGAAACATTGAGGGACTCGATGGTTCCCAACATGGGAATTTTCACCCACTCGTCACACAACGCCAGATTGTCATAGGACACCCCCTTGTCTTCGGCACCCATAATGATGCACATCGGACCGGTATAGTCGGCTTTGGTATAGTCGTAATCGCCTTTCTCCGTGGCTGCCACGATATGGAAACCACTATTCTTGAGGAATTGCAGGGTCTCTTTCAGGCTGTGTTCGCGGCAAACGGGCAAAGTGTGCAAGGCTCCTGCCGAGGTTTTCATGGCATCTGCGTTGACAGATACACTGTTCCGTGCAGGGATAATCACGGCATCTACCGCCGCACACTCGCAAGTACGGGCAATGGCGCCGAAATTGCGGACATCCGTGATGCCGTCGAGCATCACAAACAGAGGATTCTTGCCCTGCTCGAAAAGGAAAGGTACCAAGTCCTCCGTCTTCTGGTAAGTGACTGAAGAGATGAAGGCAATCACTCCCTGGTGATTCTTACGCGTCACGCGGTTGATGCGTTCCACCGGAACGCGCTGTACCGGTATCAAAGTCCCTTTCAAGACAGCGAACAGCTCTTTTGACAAATCACTCTGAATGTCCTTCTTTACCAATATCTTGTCTATCTCTTTTCCTGCCTGAATGGCTTCTATCACGGCACGAACGCCGAAAATCATTTCACTGTTATCAACCATATATGGGTATTTACTATTTGACGATTTACTATTTACTATTTGATACTTCCAGCAATGCTCTGGCATTGTTCAGTGCGGCTTCGGTCAGCTTAGCACCACTCAGCATATGGGCTATTTCTTCCACGCGTTCATCGTCGGTCAGACGACGGATGTGACTGTTTGTTTCCGTTTCGTTGTCCTGCTTGTACACCTTGTAATGGGCGCGTCCACGGGCAGCAATCTGGGGTAGATGGGTAATGCTGATTACCTGGCGGTCCTGCTCGCCCATCTCCTGCATCATATCCGCCATGCGGTCGGCTATCTCGCCGGAGACTCCGGTATCTATTTCGTCGAATACAATGGTAGGAAGCTTGACGGCACCGGCTATCATTGCTTTAATGGAGAGCATGACGCGGGCTATTTCACCACCTGAAGCTACGGAGGAGACGCTTTGCAATGCCCCGTTCTTATTCGCGGAAAACAAGAAGTTCACAGTATCCGCCCCGTGTATGCCCGGCTCTTTGCGGGCACCTATCTCTACCTGGAAACGGACATTGGGCATGCCCAACGGAACCAGCCGCGCAGCCATCTGCTTCTCCACTTCACGGGCAGCGGCAGTACGCGCCTTGGTGAGGACGGCAGCCTGCTTTTTCACCTTATTATATAAAGCGTCGCAACGCGCTTTCAGTTCCTCGATGTGCTCGTCGGACGAAGTGATGGCTGAGAGTTTGGCGGCGTATTCATCCGTCAGCGCCAGAAGTTCACCGACAGTGGAAACGCGGTGCTTCTGTTGGAGCGTATAAATCAAGTTCAGACGTTCGTTCACTTCATCCAGACGTTCGGGGTTGAACTCTATTTCATCCTCCTTACCCGACACTTCCTGCGAAATATCCTTCAACTCGATATAAGTGCTTTCCATGCGTTCGGCAAGTTCCCCGGCAACCGGATAAACCCTCTGCAGGCCGAGCATCGTGTTCAGGCATTCCTTCAGCCCGGACAACAAGCCTCCTTCGTCCGAGTAGAGCGTCTGCCCTACCCGATAGAGTCCGGCCTTTATCTCTTCCGCATGGCTCAGCGTATCTGCCTCTTGCTCCAGCTCCTCCTGCTCACCGGCAGACAAGTGTGCCTCTTCCAACTGTTCCAGTTGGAAACGGATATAGTCTTCGTCCGACTTATCCTGATTGGCACGGGCAACAAGGGCCTCCAAATCCTGCTGTGCCTGCTTCCATGCTCCGAAGATATGCTGGTAAGCAGACAAGGCCTCTTCGTTATGCGACAAGATGTCCAGTACATTCAACTGAAATCCTTCCTTGTTCAGCAATAGGTTCTGATGCTGGGAATGCACGTCAATCAGCAGTTCTCCCAACTCCTTCATCTGAGCCAATGAAGCAGGCGTGTCATTGATGAATGCCCGGCTCTTGCCCGAAGCGGACACCTCGCGGCGCAGGATGCATTCTTCCTCGTACTCCAACTCATTCTCCTCAAAGAAAGGCTGCATACCGTAAGCGGAAATATCAAAACGGGCCTCGATAATGCACTTCGAAGCTCCTACACGAATGGCTTTCACATCGGCACGCTGTCCCAGCAGCAGACCGATGGCACCCAGAATAATGGATTTTCCAGCACCGGTCTCACCCGTTATCACCGAGAAACCGCTGCTGAAGCTGATATCGAGCTTTTCAATAAGCGCATAATTCTGTATGTAAAGCGAACGCAACATAAGGATATTGACGATTTACGATTTACTATTTACTATTTAAATCTTTCACCAGACGGTCTACGATGTCGGCAGCCACTTCGGCTTTGGACTTCAAGGGGTAGTCCGTCTTTCCCTGGTGGTCTATGATACTGATTTTATTGGTATCGCAACGAAAACCGGCTCCCTTGTCGTTCAGGGAGTTCAGCACGATGAAGTCCAGATTCTTGCGGTTGAGCTTGTCTTCCGCATTCATCTGCTCGTTATGAGTCTCAAGGGCAAAGCCTACGAGGAGGCGCCGTTGGTGCTCTGTATCGTTCTTCAGATTGCCTAAGAAAGCGGCTATGTCGCGAGTAGGTTTCAAGTTCAAACTCATCTCCCCGGTCTTTTCGCGCTTGATTTTCTCATCCGCCACTTGTTCGGGGGTGTAGTCTGCCACGGCAGCCGTCAAGATGGCGGCATCGGCATGGACAAAGGCGGCGGATGCAGCCTCGAACATCTCCTGCGCCGACTCTACCGCATGGTACTGGTGCATCGGGAAGTAAGTGCCTTGCTGCACCGGACCGGCAATCAGTATCACCTTGGCCCCTCTGGCGGTACATTCATCTGCCAGGGCAAGTCCCATCTTGCCGGAAGAATAGTTGCCGATGAAGCGCACCGGGTCTATCTTCTCATAAGTAGGTCCTGCGGTTATCATCACTGTCTTGCCCACCAGGTCGCCATCTTTGGCAGCAAAGTACATTTCCAGGTGGCGGATGATATTCTCCGGCTCCTCCATACGGCCTTTCCCCACCAGATGGCTGGCGAGTTCTCCCGTAGCAGGTTCTATGATGTGGTTTCCATAAGAGCGGAGTGTATTCAGATTCTTTTGGGTGGAAGGATGGGCATACATGTCCAGGTCCATGGCAGGCGCCACAAACACCGGAGCTTTGGCGGAAAGATAGGTGGTAATCAGCATATTGTCTGCCACGCCATTCGCCATCTTGCCGATGGTGGAAGCCGTAGCCGGGGCTATCAGCATGGCATCTGCCCACAGACCGAGGTCCACATGGCTGTTCCAGGTGCCATCGCGTTGGGCAAAGAACTCACTGATAACCGGTTTGCTGGTCAAGGCAGAGAGCGTGATAGGGGTAATAAATTCTTTTCCGGCAGGCGTAATGACCACCTGCACCTCTGCACCACGCTTAATCAGTCCGCGAATAATATAGCATGCTTTATAGGCGGCAATGCTGCCCGTAATGCCCAATACTATTTTCTTCCCTTTCAGTATATTTGCCATTTATTTCTGAGTCATTTCACGCAGACGTATCTTGGTCAGCGTGGCTTTGGTATTCAGGGTAAAATCACTGTTCAGAATCCAGCTGTAATAGCCGGGGTCGCGCTTCAAGACATCGGATACCGACATGCCTTTGTACTTGCCAAAATTGAATACTTCCACACCTTTATCGTCGTAGACCATACGGCCGGCAAAGTCCACATTCTTGTTGAAGCTGGAATAGTCGGCAAGGAAAGCCACGTCATTCTGCAACTCCGGATAGCGGTCCAACTGAGACATCAGCACCTCGTAAGTGGCACGTGTATCAGCCTCTGCCGTATGGGCGTCTTCCAGATTCTTGCCGCAATAGAATTTATAGGCAGCAGACAGCGTGCGTTGCTCCATCTTGTGGAAAATGACCTGCACGTCCACAAACTTGCGGCGGCTCATGTCAATGTCCACACCGGCACGAAGGAACTCTTCCGCCAGGACGGGGATATCAAAACGGTTGGAGTTGAAGCCCGCCAAGTCGCATCCTTCAATGTCATTGGCAATGTTGCGCGCCACTTCCTTGAATGTGGGGCAGTCGGCTATATCGGCATCGTAGATGCCATGAACGGCAGATGCTTCGGCAGGAATGGGCATTTCGGGGTTGATACGCATGGTTTTGGACTCCTCATTCCCGTTGGGATATACCTTGAGGTAACAAATTTCGACAATTCGGTCTGAGTTGATATTGGTACCCGTAGTCTCCAAATCAAAAAAGACTATCGGATTTTTCAGATTCAATTTCATTGTTTTTTCGTTTTATAAGCTCTGGCTATGAGCTATAAATTATAAGTTTAACTTACAAGCCACGAGCTACAAGTACCGTGCGGCATAATTGCGCAGCCACTTGTAGCTCGTAGCTCATAATCCGATTGCTAATATTCATCAGTCATTCAGCATCATCGGCATCAGCAGCATCAGCAAGTCTTCGTTCTCTTCCTGCTCTACCGGAATAATGACACCTGCACGTGAAGGATCTGCCAGTTCGATAACGATTTCATCGGCAGAAATGTTATTCAGAATGTCAATCAGGAAAGTGGACTTGAAACCGATGCTCATCGGATTGCCCGCATATTGGCAAACCAGTGTTTCTTCGGCCGATGTAGAGAAGTCGATGTCCTGTGCGGAGATGACAATCAGATTCTCCTGCATACGGAGCTTGATAAGGCTGCTTGCCTGCGAAGAGAAGATAGACACGCGGCGCAAAGCACCGAGCAGTTGCAGACGGTCTACCGTCACTTTATAAGGGTTGTTCTGCGGAATCACAGAGTTGTAGTTGGGATAGCGACCTTCGATAAGACGGCACACCATGCGGTAGCTTTCCAGTGTGAACACAGCGTTGCGTTCGTCGAACTCGATAGTCACCATGCCTTGCTCTTTCGGCAGCAGATTCTTCATCAGCGAAGCCGGCTTCTTGGGCAGGATAAAGGCGGCACGTTCGTTACCTTTGGCGGCCAGTGTCTTGCAGCGCACCAGCTTATGACCGTCTGATGCCACCATCGTGATGTCCTCCGTTGTGATATCGAAATAGATACCGTTCATCACGGGACGAAGCTCGTCATCAGCCGTAGCAAACACGGCACGGTTGATACCACCCAGCAACACTTGTGCATCCATTTCCACACGTACGGCATTGTCACCCAACATGGCAGACTGCGGGAACTCGTCCGCATTCTGCCCCATCAGGCTGTATTTACCGTTCTGATACTGTACCGTGATTTCAAGGGAATCCGTATTGATTTCAAAAGTCAACGGTTGTTCGGGAATTTCCTTCAAAGCGTCCAAAAGGGTTTTGGCTGTGACGGCAAAACGGCCGTCCATATCACTTTCATTCACTTCGACCGTAGTGACCATCGTCGTTTCACTGTCGGAAACAGTTGCAGAC
>OJRI01001400.1_pt1 | contig 12698 bp, 6 predicted proteins | sample 1599151 | NCBI WGS metagenome assembly OJRI01 (sample SAMN03922457, study PRJEB24848) | human gut metagenome | isolation source: stool sample | host: Homo sapiens | place: Germany | collected 2009-11
TTTGTTTAAACCGAGGATATCTGGGATTTCCAGATATCCTCGGCTTATTTTTTATTTCACAGCACTTCGGATTTCACATTTTTCTTTTGCCTATATACACATAAGGAATTGGAGATGCCTATACGACAGTGGAACAAAAAGTGGCTATTATCTAGCCTTGCTCTAATAGGCGTACTTATTCGGTAATATATTATAGCATATATTTGAATATAAAGCGCATTTGTAAAAAAACAAAATGAAAAATATATAAGATCTCTTATTTTTTCGGACCGGATGACTATTTTTCCTCCAGTTGATATTGAGGTAATCCCTCGGATTGGAGGAAAGCTCAATGACAAATCAGCAAAAAGAACAAATACGAACAATGCGCTTACAAGGCGTCGGTTATATTAAAATAGGAAAAGCACTCGACATATCAGATAATACGGTGCGCTCATTCTGCCGCCGCAACGGTCTGGGTGACAAATCAAAGAATGCCGTGGCCTGTAAACAGTGCGGAAAGCTGATAAAAAACATTGCTAAGCAGAAACCGAAAAAGTTCTGCTCCGATTCCTGTCGAAATACATGGTGGAATGAACACAGGGATTGCGTCAACCGAAAAGCAAATTATGAATATACCTGTGCCTGCTGCGGACGTCATTTTACAGCTTACGGAAACAATCACAGAAAATACTGTTCTCATGCCTGCTACATAACAGACCGTTTCAGAAAGGGGCATACTTCTGATGAGTGACAATTACAGAAATCGGTTGGAAAGCTACCTTGCTTCCATGCTCCAGGCAAAACGAATGCTGTCGATGGGGATTATAACCCCGGAAGATTACGCCGATATTGATACAATTATGAACGAAAAATACGGTATATCTTCGTGTAGTTTATATTGCGGAATGGACTTGATATATGATGGCTTTAGAGGTAATATGTCACACTATAAGGAGGTGACGTTATGTCAGGAAAAATAACCATCGTATCAAAACCGCCAAAGCTGGAAAGAAAAAAGAGAGTAGCCGCCTATGCTCGTGTGTCGAGCGGTAAGGACGCTATGCTCCATTCGCTCTCAGCACAGGTCAGCTATTACAGCGACCTCATTCAAAACCACGGTGACTGGCTCTATACGGGTGTATATTCCGACGAAGCCAAGACAGGCACCAAGGATTCAAGAGCAGGTTTTCAGAATTTGGTCGCAGACTGCCGTGCCGGTAAAATTGATATGGTGATTACAAAATCCATCTCCCGCTTTGCACGAAACACAGTCACTTTGCTACAGACAGTTCGTGAGTTCAAAGCTCTGGGGGTGGATATTTATTTTGAGGAGCAGAATATTCACACAATTAGCGGTGACGGAGAATTGATGATGACGATTCTTGCTTCATACGCACAGGAAGAAAGCCGCTCGGCAAGCGAAAATCAGAAGTGGCGAATCAAGCGTAGTTTTGAATCCGGTATTCCCTGGGATAGGACTTTAATGGGGTATCGTATGGAAAACGAGCATTATGTTATTGTTCCGAGGGAAGCCGAAATCGTCCGCCGTATTTATAATGAATACCTTTCGGGCAACGGCTACCAGCTTATTGCAAAACGCTTGAATGAGGAGGGTGTTCCGTCACGGTTTGGCGGTAAATGGAATCAGTCCGCAGTTTCACGAATACTCAGCAATCACACCTATACGGGTAATCTTTTGCTGCAAAAGACATTCCGTGAAAACCATATCACTAAACGGAAAATCTTCAATAACGGCGAACTTCCGAAGTATCTTGCTGAAGAAAGCCACGAAGCCATTGTTGACGAAAAAACTTTTCAAGCTGTTCAAGAGGAAAAGTCAAGGCGGGCGGCTCGGTTTAACAAGAAGTCTGTGCCAAAGAAAACATATCCCTTTTCAAGCCTTATGGTGTGCGATAACTGCGGCAAAAACTATCGCCGAAAGATCACAAAAACGGGAGCGGTCTGGGTGTGCGGAACATACAATTCACTTGGTAAAGCAGCTTGTGCGTCTAAGCAGATACCGGAGTCTACTCTACAGCAAGTCACTGCTGATGTCCTGGGTCAGAATGATTTTACTCACGAGTGGCTTTGCCACCGAATTCAGCATATTCGCGTCTGCAATGATAATACCCTGATTTTCTATTTCAAGGACGGTTCGGAAATTACTCGAATTTGGAAAGACCGCTCACGCAGTCAAAGTTGGACGGACGAGATGAAAGAAGCCGCCCGTCAGAAAACATTAGAAAGGAGCAAGCATAATGCCTAAAGTTACGATGATACCGGCGACTGTAAATTCCTTGACGCATCTGCCAAAGGCATCCGTGCAGAAAAGGCGTGTTGCCGGATATGCCCGAGTTTCAACTGACAGTGATGAGCAGTTCACAAGCTATGAAGCGCAGGTGGACTACTACACCCGATACATTCAGTCAAAGCCGGAGTGGGATTTCGTAAGGGTCTATACCGATGAAGGAATTTCCGGCACAAATACCAAGCGCCGCGAAGGTTTCAAGGAGATGATAGCGGACGCATTGGCGGGTAAAATCGACCTTATTGTTACAAAGTCGGTCAGCAGATTTGCTCGAAACACGGTTGACAGCCTTGTAACTATCCGAAAGCTGAAAGAAAACGGCGTTGAGTGTTATTTTGAAAAGGAGGGTATTTACACCTTCGACGGCAAGGGCGAACTGCTCATAACCATAATGTCCTCACTGGCGCAGGAAGAAAGCCGCAGTATTTCCGAAAACATTACGTGGGGTCAGCGCAAGAGCTTCGCTGACGGCAAGATTCATTTGGCATATAAGCATTTCCTCGGTTATAAAAAGGGCGAGGACGGACTGCCTGCCATTGTCGAGGAAGAAGCCGTCGTTGTTCGGCTGATTTACAGATTATTTCTTGACGGCAAAACCCAAGCAGGAATTTGCAGGTATCTTGAGGACTTGGAAATACCGTCACCAAGCGGTAAGGCAAAGTGGAGCAAAACCACAGTTACCAGTATTCTGACAAATGAAAAATACAAGGGTGACGCACTTCTCCAAAAGTCTTTTACAGTAGATTTTCTGCAAAAGAAAACAAAGCTAAATGAAGGCGAGGTGCCGCAGTATTATGTTGAGGGCAGCCACCCCGCCATTATTGAACCTGATGAATGGAATCACGTCCAAGCTGAATTTGCCAGACGAAAAGCACTCGGCAACGCATACAGCGGAAAAAGCGTACTCTCTGCAAAGCTGGTTTGCGAGGACTGCGGCGGGTTCTTCGGCTCAAAGGTCTGGCATTCCACCGACCGCTACCGTCGCACTGTTTGGCAGTGCAACAATAAATTCAAAGGCGGTGAACGTTGTCTGACGCCAACTGTGGATACGGAAACCGTACAGCAGCTCTTCATAAAAGCCTATAACCAGATGATGGGAAATAGAAAGCAAATCATTGAGGACTGCGAACTGATGCGCAAAAAGCTGACCGATTTCAAGTCACTAGACGCCGATATTGAGCGTCACCTTGAGGAAACGCAGATTGTTGCCGAACTTGTCAAGGCTGCAGTTAAGGATAATGCAGTCACCGCACAATCGCAGGAAGCGTACTTGAAAAAGTATGAATCACTTACCAAAAGGTACGAAACAGCGGCTGCAGAACTGGCACGCCTGCAAAACCTCCGTACCCTCCGCAGTCAAAAAGATAAGGCTGTAGCGCTTTACATAAGAACTCTGAAAAAACAGCCGACCGTATTGAGCGAGTGGAACGACACTTTATGGACTGTGATGGTAGAGAAAGCAATAGTCCACAGGAACAGCGAGATAACCTTTGTATTCTACAATGGTACTAAGGTTAAAGTGAGGCAATAAAACGATCGCTCTACTAAAAATCAATGCCATCTCAATAAAATCAAACAGTAAACACCGCCGCATAGAGAAGCTACTCTCTGTGCGGCGGTGTTCCTTCATATTTTCTTATCGTACACGATGCACTGCTTCACCGGAAGCCTCAATTACGCTCAGACCAATTTTTTCTTTCTTATGATACTGATTGCAACGCTCACGACATTCCAGAGCAGAGAAGTGCCTGCAACGGATACTGCCGCGGTTGCAAGCGGCTTGGAAACATTAACGTTGTCGCTGATAGCGGAAATATTGCCCGCGTCCAACGTCGTATTGTCAGTCAGTGTCAGAATCAGGTTGCCGTTGTCATCAATGCGGCAGCCCTTGATTCCGATACCGTTCTTTCCGTCAACGCCGTCCTTACCGTCTTTTCCGTCCGTACCGTTCTTGCCGTCAGTGCCGACGATTTTACCGAGATTGGTAACAACGCCATCGGTAAACGTGATAATCAGATTGCCGTCGGCATCAATTTCAGCCGATTGTATTCCGTTGCCGTTTGAACCGTCTTGACCGTCCTTTCCTGCGTCACCTTTTTCTCCGGTGACTTTGCCGAGGTTGTGTACAGTACCGTCTGACAGTGTAATGATAAGGTTGCCGTTTTCGTCAACAACAGCATTCTCAATGCCGACTCCGTCAGCACCGTTTCTACCGTTTTCACCGTTGCTTGCGTTTACCTTGCCTGCATTATGCACAGTGTCGTCGGTCAGGGTGATAATAAGATTTCCGTCCTCGTCGATAGTTACCGACTTAACGCCTACGCCTGTAGCGCCGGTATCACCCTTGTCACCCTTGTCACCCTTGTCGCCTTTGTCGCCTTTGTCGCCCTTAGCCTCGGTGACCTTACCAAGGTTATATACTGTATCGTCAGTCAGAGTGATTATGAGGTTTCCGTCATCATCTATCGCTACCGATTTAACGCCTACGCCTGTAGCGCCGGTATCGCCCTGTTCACCTTTATCTCCGATGACCTTGCCTGCATTATGCACGGTGTCATCGGTCAGTGTGATAATAAGATTTCCGTCCTCGTCAATCGTTGCCGACTTAACGCCTACACCTGTAGCGCCGGTGTCACCCTTGTCACCCTTATCGCCTTGATCGCCTTTATCTCCTGTTACTTTTCCGAGATCAAGTACAGAATCATCGGTCAGAGTAATGATCAGTTTTCCGTCTTCGTCAATGACAACGGATTTTACACCGACTCCGGTGTCACCTGTATCGCCCTTTACATCTGTCACTATGACAGTAAGGAGTATATCGCTGTCTACAGTAAATGTTATTTCGTTTTTGTTTGTTTCGGAAAGCAGTTCGCCGCCGATGTACCAGCCCTTGAGAATAAAGGTCGGGTCAAGTGTCACGGTAGCGGTAAGCTGTGTTCCATCAAGGAACTTGTCGCCGCTTGAGATCTTTTCTTTACCGTTTTTAACCGAAAGGATACAGCCCTCAATAGTTGTGGGGAATGTAACCGTATATTCCGGTATCTTCTCGATTTTTACCGAGATGTTTGTATTCGCTTTGACAGCGCCTGTCTTATAGGTATAACTGCCGTCGTTGTTGTCGATCCACGAAGCCGTGTCTGCAAGGCGGTAGTTTTCATTCGGCTTTACTGTAACGGTGATCTCATCTCCGTAGCGAACGGTATTACCGCTTACAAAATCTTCGTTTCCGTTTTTAACAGTCATATCGGCATTTTGGATACTGTCTATTGTAACAGTATATTGCTCGATTTCGGTGAAATACACCTGAATGTCGGTTTTGGTATCCATAACGATTTCATAGTCGTACTGACTGTACAGCTTATCATCTGTCGTTACGGTGTCGACCTTGTCGTCACGGGTAATGACGAGCTTCTGCACTCTGTAATTTTCTGCCGCCTGTGCGGTAAGAACAATTTTTGTGCCGACAATAACACCCGTACCCGACTGATAACCCTGCTTAGTTGCCACTGCGCCTGTCTGATCGCCGCTTGCGGCAGAATAGGTCAGCGTCAGACGGACAGGAACATCAAATTCTGCACCGATCTCAGTGTCCTTTGTAATAGTCATAGTGAAGCTTTCGCCGCTTTGACTCTCGGCGTCGCCTGTCCATGCACGGAACTTGCAGTCTGCGTCAGCTTTGACAGTGAATGTCAGTTCACAATCAACAGGAACATACACGCTGTTGTTGTCATTCAGTTCTATAATATTGCCGTTTGCATCGGTGATCTCTATTGTACCGCCCTCTGCGGGGATATTTACCTTTACCTGCTTGCCGATCTCGGAAAGAGAAGCAAATTCTGCTTCAACAGTGTATTCTTCCGATGCCAATCTCAGAGTATAGGCGTCTGAGCCTGCGGCATCTATGGTTACGGTATTGTTATCCGCATCGGTGATCTTCCACGATTTAAGTCCGTAGCCGCTTTCCGGTACTGCGGCAAATGTTACATCATCGGTGACTGTGCCGCCGGGAGCGCTCAGCGGAGCATCTCCCACTGTCGCACTGACCGTACCTATTACCGCGCCGTCCGCCGTATATGTACCGGTAAATGTGACCTGAGCGGAAGTTACCGCACGCTTGGTCGAAACCTGAACATTTGCTTCACCGTTCAGGGTAAAGGCACATTCGATAGTTCCGTCTGCTTCCGGCGTGAATACCATTGTTTCTCCGCCGTTGTCAAGCGTCATGGATACAAGCTCATACAGTTTGCTCTTTGGGGTGACCTTTACCTTGATGATCTCGCTCTCGCTTATCTCATCTCCCGACTTGATCTCAACATTACCGAGATGGCGCACCTTAATGTCGGCGGCATCTTCGTTATCGACAGAGTAGTTGACATTATAGTCTTTCTTTGCCGTTGTAACCTCGGCGATATTCGACCATGTGCTTTCCTTTTCTTTACCGTCCACCTTGCAAACGGAGGTAACAACAAAGCTAAAGTCGGTGTTGGTTTTCAGATTTTCAATGTCATAGTATGTTGTACCGGCAGAGAGCAGCTCGGAGATCTTCGTATACTCGCCGTTTTCAATGCTGTACACATAGTAGCCCTCTACCTCCGGCCAACCGGGAGTCTTGTCGGGCTGAGACCATGTAAGGCGCACTGCATCATCTGCGAACAGTTCAGCTTCCAGATCATCTACCGCAGGAGCGGGTGTGCTGACATTTGACAGGCTGTAGCCGATAAAGACAGTCTTGTTGCCTTCCTCACCGTAGAGGTGACGGAACCACTGTCCCAGCGTCCAGTCGAATGTGTACTGCGTGTAAATGCTTGCGGGGATTCCCTCCTCGGCAAGAGCAGGACCGTCAATATCATTGACTGCACCGATGCACCCCTGCGAGGAGGTTTTCGTGGTCGAAACGCCCGAACCGTTGCTGTAGCTCAGACTGGTTTCAAAACCAACATCATGCGAGAATAGTATACCATCGCCGAATACACCGAAGCTGATGGAGAAGTTGAAGTAAAATCCGTGAGAAATCTCCTCAGAAACCGATTTGATATTGCTCTTTGAATAGGAAACCTCATTCAGACCTCCCGCATAGCCCAGACGGATAGTGTTCTGGCTGAGCTGCTGAGCGCCGAGTGCACTGTATGCGCCCCAGCCCAGCTGATTGTACATATAAGGGTTGCCCTCGTTGCCGTTCAGCCAGTTTTCCTCTTCGTTGATCTGCTCAAGGGGATAATAGCAGGCTTCGTCTTTGGAAGTCTTATCCGACTCCTTAGTGATGGTGCGATTGCCCTTTTTCTCCATATAGGAGTTGTATTCTTCGGCAAAGCTGTTGTAGTCGTCAATGCTCATCTGCTGATACACCGGTTGCTGTGGGATAGACAGGCTTATTGCCGTTTCGTCCGACCACTTGCCGTTTTCATCCAGCACCTCATAGCAGTAAATGAATACCGGCGTTCTTGCAACGAGTGCCGTATTATACGCCTGCGCCTTGACGGTCATGGCGTATTCGGTTTCCAGTGCTTCGGAAAAGCTCTTGCTCCATTCAAGAGAATAGCCGGCAGAGATCTCCAACTCAAAAGGCGCAAACAGTCCGCCGTATTTGTAGGACATACCCACGCTGTAGGAAACGTTTTTTGAGGAGGACTGCTCCAGCTCGTAGCTTTCGGTTATGGTATAGTCAGTTTCGTTATTAGCCGAGTCGCCCAGTGCCGCAAAGTAGGGTGCCGCCTGCATGACCGCCTTGACCTCTGGGTCGCTGTAGGCGTAGCTTACGCCCTTATATCGGGCGATAACGCCGTCCTGGTCACGGTCGCAGGCAGTCAGCAGTACCTGTGCACCACAGCCATAGTTGCCGCCGTTCGCATTGTTTGGTCCCCAATTGCTTTGTATTGTTGTTTTGAATCCGGTCGCAGTGCCGTAATCGTCGTTAGAATCGCTATATACGCCGGTGATCATACCCTTTTTGAAGGAATAAACATCGTCCTTGTCTCGGCAGGAAGCAATAAACACGATCTGCTCTCTGCCGGCGGTATTTCCGTCAAAATTACCCACGGCAACCGAGCGGAACAATTCTTCCTTGCCGCCAAGTCCATCGGTGAACTGGAATCCACTTACCGAATAGCCCCTGGAAGAAACTGCATCAAACTGACCAGCGGTAGCGCTGTATGTATAGATTGAGCCATTGAGAAAGAGGTAGTCAGCTACGGCACTGCCGTCGAAAGCGACCGCCTCTGCGGTTGTATACAAGACAATCTTGTCATCGCAGCTTTCCTGCGTCCATTTATTGGAGTTCATGGTCTTTACAGCGCCTTGCACAAAGCCTTTGTTATGATTGTTGAGAAGCACAGAGTATGCAAATTTTTCTTCATTCTGGAGTATAAGACCTCCTATAATTGCCGATATGGAATTATTTAGGTCTACCGTGCCGCTCTTTTCTACTCCGACAACAGCGAGGTCCTCGTAGCCGTCGTTGTTGAAGTCGCCGCTGACGAGTGAAACGGCGTCGATGGTCGTAGCACTATATTTGCCGTTACTGTCCGGCTGAGTTTTATCCATTATATTGTAAACTTCGTCGGCTCTTTGATCGACGATACTGTCAGACAAATTTGAGTTATAGCCCGTCCTAGTGCCATATTTTATCTTGAGCTGCGGTGTCAAATAACCCAGATTCTCTTCACGCGCGAGCTCACTGATAGGAAGAGATAAAACGGCGAGATCGTCAATGCCATCACCGTTAAAGTCGCCGACGCGCATTCGGACATACAGTTTGCGAATATGGTTGTATTCGGAATCACTTGATCGGATATAATCCAAAGTCCCCCCGCCGTTTTGTGTATGATACCGCTTGATATATTCATCGTGAAGCAGCCTGTCTCCGATTTCGTTGTATCCCTGACTGTTTTCTGTGTTGCTACGCATTGTTAAGGTGCCGTTGTCAAAGGAATATTCCTTGATAAAGCAGCCAAGATTATTATTCCTTTCGGAGTTATTTACATCGAAAATTTTCCCTATAGAGGTACTGCTGTTCGGCACATAGACGATAATGGTGTCTTTACCGTCGTTGTCAAAGTCACCCGCCGCAACCGTGATCAGGTTGTTGGAGTAGTAGTTTTCCACCACAAGATTACCTTTGTTATCATAGATCCACTCCATTTCGCCGACTACCTGTGAGCCGACAAAACGGTTGTTTACCGCATCGTAAACATGGGCATAGACCTTTCGGTCGCCGCGGTTCAGACCAACATATACAATGTGGTCGCGCCGTCCCGTGCCGTATGGGTCAAATGCCACAGCCTGCATATAGGCATAGTTGCTGAAAGCACTTATATCCACATTGGGCAGTGAACTGTCCGAGGCGGTGTTGCTATTGGATATAAAGCTTTGCAGGCTGTTAGCTGTACCTACATCTGCTATTTTGCCTGTGGTGCGACCGGTATATGTCTCAAAGTAAATCAGCTCATTCTGCTCCACCATAGCAAACGGGTGGTCAACATCGTAGCCGTAGGGGTTAGTCGTCTTGTCGTACCCCGCGGGGACGGTGTTTTTCATCAGCGAATTTGCCGCATCCGATGAAAAGGTCGGACTGTCCGAGCCGTCCTCGGCAAATGACGAAAACGGCAGACTTGCGGCTATCATTGCAACAGCCAGCACCGCACTTATCGCTCGTCGAAAAATGAATTTCTTGTTCATAGTTCATACTCCTTCAAAATCGGGTTTACCGCATACAGCGGCAGAATAGAAAATAAAAAAATGAGTCATATAGCTCTTATTAAATATTATATCATAATGCGGAGATTTCGGGCGTGTCGTTTACGCTGTATTGTTGTCGTTTACGTCGCAGAGAATTACACAAATAAAATATCGCTTGTCAAACGACGGATTTTAATGTAAAATAGTATACGGACAATCGGCACAATGAATTTTACTGTAAACGGGAGGTTTCTCGTCATAATGGAGAACAATATACAAAAATCTTTACGGTGGATATGCACGGCACTGTTTCCGATCCTTTGCATCGGAATGATATGGTTTTTGCAGAATTTCACTAAGCTTGATACATCTATACAATATATAGACTGGCAAACTGCCGTCAAAATCGGACAAGATGATTCGCTCACCGAGCTTGACTATTCCGTACCACCTGAAACAGGTGAAAGGTTTCGGCTTGAAACAGTCATTCCCGCAAACAGCAAATACGGTAATCTGGTATTTGAAACGGCAGGAATGAATCTGACGGTCAGCATAGACGAAAAAGCGGTGTGGCAGTCCGAGACACTTGTACCCGAGGGGGCGGCAGGGCAGGCCCAGGCGATTATTCCGCTGCCGCTTAATACCGAATGTAAGCTTACCGTTATCGGCACGGTGACCGACACGACAAGCATTATTTTCCCGCCTTTTCCACGCTTTGTGCCTGTAGATGCGGAAGAAATCGAAAGCTACGCCTATGCGAATTATTACAGCATTCCAGCAGGTGCGACCGCTTTCATATCGCTGATGATCGCAGGTCTGTTTCTTTTGGGAATTGCGCGCAAAAATGCTGATTGGAGTCTGATACCGCTTTTCCTCGCCTCTGTGGGGCTTACTATGCAATGGATCACCAAAGGAATGGGACATCATTTTCTCGATGACGGATTGGTCGATTTCCTTAATCGGCAGGAAATAGGCATTCTGTTGCTTGTGCTTTTGATAGTATATCTTGTGATGAACAGACAACGTAAATTCTGGAAATACTTTGGGGTTTCCGCCGCCGTAAGTGCCGTTACATTGGCTGTCGCATACATGGTATCGTTTTTCACAAACAGCCGCCTTTCAAAATATATCGGCAGGCTGATCTCAGATGTCACGGAGTTTTATGATTATTCAGGGCTTCTGTATTGGATCACCGTCTGGACAGTCGCCGTATGTGCGGTCATCTCCGCCTATGCCGTAACACGTTCGATCATTTCGCAGCAGATGGAAGCCAAAACGCTCCGTCTGCGCAACGAGCTTATCATGAACAGCTATCATGCGATAGAAAGCAAGGTGACCGACAGCGCCGCCATTCGCCATGAAATGAAGCATAAAATAATCGCCCTTGACGCACTGTATCAGAAGGGCGATTATAAGACGCTGGGACAGCTGATTGGAGATATAAAACAGCAAAACGATCATTTGGCACAAACGCAGTTTACCGAAAATTTCACGGTCAATACGATTTTGCAGGACGCCGCTTACCGTGCGGCACAGTCCGACATCAGATTTGATGTGCTCGTTTCTGTTCCGCCGCAGCTGACTGTTGCCGAAAGCGATTTATGCGAGCTTTTGATGAATATGCTTGATAATGCGTTGGAAGCCACCGCGGAGGTTACCGACGGAAAACGGTTTGTCCGCTTTCAAATTGAAACAAAGAACGGCTTTCTTGCTGTAAAGTGTGAGAATTCATATTCCGGCAAGCACAGACAGGACGCGGACGGCAACTATCTCACAACCAAAAATGACGCCGAAACCCACGGCTTCGGCTTAAAGCTGATGAACACCGTCGCCGTGCGTTACCACAGCATACTGGATATTTTCACTTCGGAGGATCGGATCTTCACCGTGCAGACAGCGCTTAAGCTGCCTAAAAAATAAATATTAAGAGGTCACCGCCGAATATAAGCGGTGACCTCTTTGTTATTGATTTATATATCGCACAAATGCGCTTTGAAAGGCTTTGTAATAGGCTCTTCCCACCGGGAGCGTTTCGCCGCTTTGCAGAGAAAGCTCCGTTCTACCGATCTCACGCACCTCATTCAAATTCACAAGATAGCTGTTATGACAGCGGGCAAATTGCCCCGCAGGAAGTTGTTTTTCAAAATCCGAAAGCGAAAAATAATAGGTGCTGTTACCTGTACTTTGGTGGATTACTATGCTGTGATTATAGCTCTCGACATATCGTATGTCCGAAAAAGATAAATGCACCAGTTTATTTCCGATGTGAACCACAACGGTTTTCGGTATGTAATTCAGCTTCAGATCAGTGTGGATCGCACTTGCCAGTGCTTCCCGCCGTACAGGCTTTAAGAGAAAATGAATAGGTTGAACGCCGTATCCTTCGCTAAGATAATCCTCACACGCTGTCACAAAAATGATTGACACCCGATTACCTTTTTCTCTTAAAGAACGGGCAAGTTCCATACCCGTCATGCCGTCCATCTGAATATCCAATATCAGCAGGTCAAAGGGGCAGTTTTCGCTGTTAAGCCGTTTTTCAAGCTCTTGAGCCGAACAAAAAGGCTCAAGCTCATATTCAACACTGTCATCAGTTAAAATATCACTACAAAGAGAACATAAATTTTCTCGTATTATATCATCGTCATCGCAAATTGCGATACGGTATGCGTCCATCTTCTCACCTGCAAATTCGGAATTATTATATGTTATTATACCACAAATCAAATCGGCG